>Ga0208723_1000011_pt1 | contig 101004 bp, 98 predicted proteins | sample LakMenEpi31Aug12_FD_150750 | JGI IMG/M metagenome (GOLD analysis project Ga0208723, IMG submission 150750) | Freshwater microbial communities from Lake Mendota, WI - 31AUG2012 deep hole epilimnion (SPAdes) | ecosystem: Environmental > Aquatic > Freshwater > Lake > Epilimnion/Euphotic zone ...
CTTCCGCGGCGAAACGCCCGATCTCCAATCGATGGCCAGCCGCATCGACGCCGACCTGCGCTATCCACCTCCGCTCCCCCCGCGCCTACTGACGCTGCTTTGCCGATCGATCGACAGTTGGTGCTACGTTGAAGCGATGGATCTCACCACCGTATCCCCTAAGTATCAGGTCGTGATTCCCAAGCGGATTCGTGAGCAGTTCAAGCTCGCCCCGGGTCAGGTGCTCCAGGTGATCGCCCTGCCGGATCGCATTGAGCTCGTGCCCAGGCGTCCTGTCGCTGCCCTTCGCGGGTTCCTCAAGGGCCAGAACACCTTTCAGCGGGAAGGCGATCGGTTGTGACGGCGGTGCGGGTGGTGATGGATTCCTCGGGCTGGATCGAAGTGTTCACCGATGGTCCCCAGGCCGAACGCTTCCTTGAGGTTCTGCAGGATGAGGCCTCCCTCGTGGTGCCCTCCATCACCATCTTCGAGGTGTTCAGGTGGATCCTGCGCGAACACGGCGAAGCCGATGCCATTCAGGCGGTCGCCGTGATGCAGCGTGGCCAGGTGATCGATCTGGATGCTCCCATCGCCATGGCTGCGGCCCAGCTGAGCCATGCCCTGCGATTGCCCATGGCAGACAGCATCATCCTCACCACCGCCAGGCGCCACCAGGCCCGCCTCTACAGCATGGATGCCAACTTCCAGGGCCTGGACGATGTGGAGCTGGTTCCCAGGGGGAGTTGACCCCCTTCCTTGAGCCCCCTACCGCTGGGCCTGTGCTCGCTGCGGGCCGGTGAGGGTGTTCTCCTCGAAACGCATGGTTCCCCTTTGAACCGTTTGCCGTTTGTCCTCCACCGGCGATTCCTCGCCCTCGTAGTTGCTGAACTGGCTCAGCTGGCGGAGGAGCCGCGGGCTACACTGAAACACGAGTGTCTACACACGTCGACGCCGTGGCTCTCCACATCCGCAACCCGGAGGCGGGTCGCCTGGCTGCAGAGGTGGCCTGCCTCGCTGGAGAAACCAAAACGGATGCTGTGATCCTGGCTCTCAAGGAACGCATGCAGCGTTTGCAGCGCCAGCGCGAGGCGGGCAAGGTCCGGCAGCGTTCGCTGATCCATCGCCTCGATCAGATTTCCCTGCGCTGTGCCGCTCGACCGATCCTGGATCGCCGCAGCGCTGACGAGATCTGCGGCTACGACGCCAGCGGCCTTCCCTCCTGATGGTGATCGATTCCTCAGCCGTTCTGGCCATCCTCCAGAACGAACCGGAGCGTGGTGCCTTCAATGCAGCCATCGCCAGTGCCGATCACTGCGCCCTCTCGGCGGGTCTGATGGCCAAGGGGGGCTCGAACAACCCCTGCTGTTCAAGGGTGATGATTTCTGCCATACCGATCTCCAGCCAGCCTGCCCTGTGACATGAGGCTGGATCAGAGGCCCACCAGCTGCCGCAGCGCCTCCGCAAATGCTGCTCCACGACAGGGAGCGGCATGGAGGTGGTTCTTCCCGAAACGCATGGTTCCCCTTTGAACCGTTTGCTTTGAAGGCGCTACCTGTAGCGTCGGCAAGGATCGGCTGCCCGGCCGTACAGGGCAATCCATCCCCAATATCCGCGCCAGACTGGCTGAAATTACTGCTCCAGTCCCGCCGCCGCTGCTGCCTCGATCGCCGGGGCTTGATCCAGGCACTCGCCGCATCGTGATCGCCCTGATCGCCCTGCTCACCTCCTATGACCACATACGGGATCCCGGCTACGAGCAGCGCATGATGCAGCACGAGCAGAGGATGAAGCGGCTGAGGAGCGAGAACGCGCGGCTCGCAGCGATCGAGTCCAGGCTCGCGCGCTTCGAGCGGGAGCACTTGTCCAGCTCGAACCCTCTGTCCTCCACCGGCGATTCCTCCAGCTGATCGCTACGGAGGCCATCGTGCGCCGCGCCGCCAGCGGACTCAACCCGGGAAGGGCCCGGGTTTTACCCGTATGATAAGAGGGCTTTTCCGGGGTTGATCGATGAGCACTGCACGCCTGGAGGTTCGCCTGCCTGACCGCCTCAGCGACCGCCTGGAGGCGCTTGCCTCCGCAGAAGGGCTCACCAAAACCGATGTGTTCCGCCGTGCCCTAGCCCTCTATTTACTGGTGAAGGACCGTGAAGAAGCAGGCGCCACACTTCAGTTCGTCAAAGATGACCAGCGAGAGACCCTGGTCAGCATCTGAATGAGCGATCCCAATGCCGACTTCAGAGCCCTTCTCGATCTTACGGGGGGTGTAGAGGTCCGTACAGCTGAACATCCCGAAGACCGAAGGCAGCGTCACCGCGTTGAAACGAAGGCGTTCTGGCTGATCGGGGGGATCACTGTTTTTTCTGCTTTCATTCTCCTTTTCAGCTTTATCCGCCCCATTCCTGAAAAAAGGGCTGACTGGGCGGCGGGTGTTCTTCAGTTGGTTCTTGGTGGAGCCATTGGTTTTGCGCTGAAGCGTCCCTCCTGAATGCCGGTTTTATCTTGGGCGACCACCGGTCGCGCAGATCAACTTGTCCAGCTCCTCGCCCTCGTTGTCGCCGCTGGGCGTGATCGCGTTGCGATGCGCGGCAGGGAGGTGGTTCTCCCCGAAACGCATGGTTCCCCTTTGAACCGTTTGCCGTTGAGACGCTACCTGTAGCGCCCCACATCTGGTGTGGTTTTTCCGTCTGGTTCCTACACGAACCAAAAACAACCCTTCCCCCGGCACCCCATCGCCGCCGCCCTGCTTCGGGGATCAGCCGCCACTACCCTGAGCTGAAGCTCGATCGGCGAAATGAACGCTGACATTCGCTGGCAGCAGCGTTATGCGAATTACAAGAAAGCGTTGGCCCAACTGGAAACCTTTCTGGCCCCTCCTGCCCTCAATGAACGGGAGCAGCAAGGCCTGATCAAGGCCTTTGAATACACCTTTGAACTCGCCTGGAACACCCTCAGGGATCTGCTGCGCAGCCAGGGGGATACGAGCCTGCTGGGATCGCGCGACACCCTGAGGGAAGCCTTTCGGCTCGGATTGATTGAGGACGGTGAGCGCTGGATGTTGATGATTCAGGATCGGAATCTCACCAGCCACACCTATAACCGCGCCACGGCGGATGCGATTGCTGAACAGATCATCAGCAGCCATCTCCCCTGCTTTCAACACCTGCGCGCCAGGTTGGAGCAACGCCTTGCCCAGGAGCTTGCCCAGGACGGAGCATGACGCCACCACAGCGCTCAGCCCCAGCCCATCGCATCCCCGGGATCCCTCAAGCGGCGGAAGACCGCCTGCTGGCCCTGTTCACCGCGCAGCCCCACCTGGACGCCCTGTGGTTGTTCGGATCACGGGCCATGGAGCGGCACCACAGCGGTTCCGACATCGACCTCTGCCTGGAGGGGCCCCTGCTCCGTCATCTCGATCGGCTGCGGCTGCTGGCCGCGGTGGAGGAGCTGCTCCTGCCCTGGCAGGTAGACCTGGTGCTTCGCCACGAGCTCCCCGCCGATCTGGACGCCCACCTGCAGCGGGTGGGGCGCTGCCTGTGGAAGGCAGGTGAACCGCACCCCTGGGGGCGATCGGCCGAACCGTGATCCCCCTCCGCATCCGCAGGCGAAGTGGCACTGGCCCTTTCGCTGCGGGCCGGTGAGGGGGTTCTCCTCGAAACGAATGGTTCCCCTTTGAACCGTTTGCTGTGGAGACGCTACCTGTAGCGCCCCAAACAACCCTTCCCCCGGCCCCCATCGCCGCCGCCCCGCAGCAAATGGCCTTGGCTACCCTGAAAGAATCCTCCGGCCCGCGGCGATGACCCTCACCTCCCCGGTGTCCCATCGCGATGCCCTGGCGCCTCTGCGCTTTCCGGCCGACCTGCGTCTCACCCTCGACCAGTTCGCTGAGGTGTGCCAGGCCAATCCCGATACGGTGCTGGAACTTTCAGCCGATGGCCGCCTGATCACCATGACTCCCACAGGAGGTGAAACAGGCCAGCGCAATCTCATCCTCGGGGCCCTGCTATGGCAGGCGGTGCGTCGTAGCGGTGCGCCGATCACGATCTTTGACAGCTCCACGGGCTTTCGCCTCCCCGATGGCTCCGTGCTCAGCCCCGATGCTTCCCTTGTGCTCCAGGAGCGCTGGCAGGCTCTCACGCCGGAGGAGCGCCGCAGCTTTCCGCCGCTCTGTCCCGATGTGGTGGTGGAACTGGCCAGCCCCAGCGACGATGGGCCGCGAGGAGTCACTGCCCTGCGAGAGAAAATGGAGCACTATCGCTGCTGTGGCGCCCAGCTGGGCTGGCTCTTGCTCCCGGAGGATCGGGCTGTAGAGATCTGGCGGGCTGATTCCGAACCTCCAGAGCGCATAGCGCCAGCCGATCAACTCACCGCGGCCCCCCTTTTTCCCCAGCTCTGCCTGGATCTTCGCGAGATCTGGCAGGCCTGATCACCCTTCCCCTTCAGGGGTCGAAATAGCGCTTGCCATCGGCCCGTGCCCCGCCGGCCCGGCGGGCCGCCTGCCGCGTGTACTGGCCCACCGTTGGATTGGACACCAGCGGATCCACATGGGCCACCTGCTGCCACAGCTCCCGCGGCGCCCAGCGCACGCTGTGCTCCACCCGGTCGTGCCGCACCACATGGCACCAGCGACTCGTGCCACAGGCCGGACAGAACAGCTCCTCCAGCCATTCGTTGCTCAGCACCAGCACCGGATAGGCCTGGATCACCAGCTTCGCCTTCTTGTCGCTCATCCCCCGGATTCGCAGCTCTTCCGGCTGGAGAAGATGTAAGAAATACTTGCGCCCATTGCCCGTGATTTGTTGATCCGGATGGGCTGGGCAAAAGAGCTGGCGTGCTTTTGCTCTCCGGTTGCGAGGTTTTCTCTCTCCCGGAGAATCACCATTCGGTTCGAAATGCAGTTCGGAAAAAATCAGATGCGAATCCATCGCAATTCCTCGTGCCTCCAATAATTCTAACCCTCGCCTGCCGTTTCCCTTCCAACTGTTTGTGTTGATACACAAACCGCCATTGGGGCCGTCGGGCTGACCGCCCTTCCCCCGTGGCTGTGCGATCGTCGCCCTTGCGTTGGCCTCCCTTCCACCGCCCATGTCCGTCCTTGTCACCGGGGCTGCCGGCTTCATCGGCTTCCACCTCTGCCGGCGCCTCCTGGAGCGGGGCACTCCGGTGATCGGGCTCGACAACCTGAATCCCTACTACGATCCCACCCTCAAACAGGCCCGCCTCGCCAGGCTGCAGGCGCTCGCGGCCGCCAGAGCCGTGCCCTTTGCCCTGATCCAGGGCGATCTGGAAGATCGGGCCGCCGTGGAGGCCGCCTTCCGGGGGGAGAGCCTGGAGGGCCATCCCCTCCCTCCCGGCCCGCCCCGGCAGGTGGTGAATCTCGCGGCCCAGGCGGGGGTGCGCTACTCCCTGGACAATCCTTCCGCCTACATCCAGTCCAACCTGGTGGGCTTCGGCCACATCCTCGAGGGCTGCCGCCACCACCAGGTGGCCCATCTGGTGTATGCCAGCAGCAGCTCCGTGTATGGCGGCAACACCACCCTGCCCTTCAGCGAGCACCAGAGCGTCGACCACCCGGTGAGCCTCTACGCCGCCAGCAAGAAGGCCAATGAGCTCATGGCCCACACCTACAGCCATCTCTTTGGCCTGCCCGCCACCGGCCTGCGCTTCTTCACCGTTTACGGCCCCTGGGGCCGGCCCGACATGGCCCTCTTCCTCTTCACCCGGGCCATGCTCGCCGGGGAGCCCATCGACGTGTTCAACGAAGGGCGCATGGTGCGCGATTTCACCTACATCGACGACATCATCGAAAGCCTGGTGCGGGTGCTCGATCACCCCGCCACCCCCGATCCCGCCTTTGATCCCGCCGCTCCCGATCCCGCCACCAGCTGGGCACCCCACCGGGTGTTCAACATCGGCAACTCCAATCCCACCCCCCTGATGGCCTACATCGAGGCCCTCGAAGCCGCCCTCGGCATCACGGCCCAGAAGCGCTTCCTACCCATCCAGCCCGGCGATGTGCCCGCCACCGCCGCCGACACCACCGCCCTGGAAGCCTGGACCGGCTTTCGCCCCAACACCTCCGTGCGCGAGGGCGTGGCCCGCTTCGTGGCCTGGTATCGGGAGTTCTACGGCGTCTGAGGGGCCCCAGCCGCGCCTTCCCACCCCGTTTTTCGCCACAGCCGGCCCCACCGGGGTTCGCTTCCCATGCTTCGCTGAACCCAAGTGGGTGAATGTTCAGGGATGACGATCCTGGTGACTGGGGGCGCGGGCTACATCGGCAGCCATGCCGTGCGCGCCCTCCAGCGGGCCGGTAGGGCCGTGGTGGTGCTCGACAACCTCGTCTACGGCCATCGGGCCATCGCGGAAGACGCCCTCCAGGTGCCCCTCGTGGTGGGCCAGGTGGGCGACCGCGATCTCCTCGATCGCCTCCTGCAGGGCACCCATCCCGCCTGTGCCACTGGCGAGCCCATCCAGGCCGTGCTCCACTTCGCCGCTTACGCCTATGTGGGCGAGAGCGTGGTGGATCCGGCCAAGTATTACCGCAACAACCTGGGCGACACCCTCACCCTGCTTGAGGCCCTCGTGGCCGAGGGACGTCGGCGGGGAACGGCCGTGCCGATCGTGTTCTCCAGCACCTGCGCCACCTATGGCGTGCCTGAGCAGGTGCCCATCCTCGAAACCACCCCCCAGCACCCCATCAACCCCTACGGCCACACCAAGCGGATGGTGGAGCAGCTGCTCACCGATTTCGCCGCCGCCTATGGGCTGCCGAGCGTGATCTTCCGCTACTTCAATGCCGCCGGCGCTGATCCCGAGGGCGATCTCGGCGAAAACCACAACCCCGAAACCCACCTCATCCCCCTCGCCCTCGATGCCCTCACGGGCCGCATCCCCTGCCTGCAGATCTTCGGGGACGACTACCCCACCCCCGATGGCACCTGCATCCGCGACTACATCCACGTGGCGGATCTCGCCGATGCCCACCTCCTGGGCCTCAACGGGGTGCTCAGCGAAGCCCAGCGCCTGCGGGACGCCGGACCCGACGCCGCCACCACCCCGGCCGTGTACAACCTCGGCAACGGCAAGGGCTATTCCGTGCGGGAGGTGATCCAGGCCGCCGAGGCGGTGACGGGTCGCCCCGTGCCCACCCGGATGGCCCCCCGCCGCCCGGGGGATCCGCCCGTGCTGCTCGCCGCCGCTGAAAAAGCCCAGCAGGAGCTGGGCTGGCAGCCCCGCTACCCCGAACTCGAGGTGATCCTGGCCCACGCCTGGGCCTGGCACCAACGGCTCCATGGACCGGGCCCATGTGCGGTCTGATCGGGGAGGTGCGCTGGCACCAGCCGGCCTGGCCCCAACCCCTCCATAGCCTGCGCCACCGGGGTCCGGATGCGGAAGGCACCTGGCACAGCCCGGATGGCCACTGCTGGCTCGGCCACACCCGCCTGGCCATCCTCGATCTCACGGAGGCCGGCGCCCAGCCGATCACCAGCCACTGCGGCCGCCTCACCCTGGTGTTCAACGGGGAGATCTACAACCACCTCCAGGCCCGGCCAGAGCTGGCCTTTCAGGGCTGGCGCGGCCACAGCGACAGCGAAACCCTCGTGGAGGGCCTGGCCCAGCACGGGGCCGCCTTCCTGGAGGGCCTCTGCGGCATGTTTGCCTTCGCCGCCTACCACCACGAGCGCCAGGAGCTCCTGCTGGCCCGCGATCGGCTGGGCATCAAGCCCCTCTACCTCCAGGAGGTGGAAGGGGGCCTGCGCTTTGCTTCCGAGCGCCGGGCCCTGGATCCCTCCCCGCTCACGGCCCCCCAGGTGAGCCAGGTGCTCGCCTGGGGGCACCTCAGCACCCCCATGGCGATCGCCCTGCCTTTTGCAGGCCCGGGCCCCGAGAGCCTGCCGCCCGGCCTGGTGCTGCAGCTCCAGCCCGATCGCCCCCCCGAACCCCGCCGCTACTGGCCCTCCCCTGCCCCCTCCGCCTGGAGCCCCCTGCCGATCGCCTCGGCTGCGGAAGCCCGTGCTCAGGTGCGCACCCTGCTGGAGCAGGTGGTGCAGGAGCACCTGCTGGCGGATGTGCCCGTGGCCTGCTTCCTCTCCTCCGGCCTCGATTCCGGCATCCTCACGGCCCTGGCCTGCCGCTTCCAGCCTGGCCGCATCGCCAGCTTCACCGTGGCCTTCGACGGCGCCCCGGAAGATGAGAGCGCCCTGGCCGCCGAGATGGCCCGCCATTGCGGCAGCGACCACCACGAACTGCGCCTCAGCGACGACCAGGCCCTGGCCTGGATCGCCGCTGGCCTCTCCGCCATGGATGGCCCCACCGCCGATGGCATCAACACCTATCTGGTGAGCCGGGCCGTGGCCGAGCAGGGCATCAAGGTGGCCCTGAGCGGTCTTGGGGCCGATGAAACCTTCGGCGGCTATCCCTCCTTCCAGGCCGCCCCCAGGCTGCGCCAGCTGCGCTGGCTGCCCGGCCCCCTCCGCCGCCAGCTCCTGCAGCGCTCAGGCTCCCGGCTCCGGCCCAAGCTCCAGGGCCTCCCGGCCTGGGATCGCTGGACCGTGGCGGTGGCCCAGCGCCGCTATTTCGGCGATGGGGATCTGGCCGCCGCCGGCGCCACCCCCCTCCGCTGGCCCGAGCCTCCCCCCCTGCCCCCCCTGCAGGGCCACGGCCAGATCGGCTGGGCCGAACTCTCCGGCTACTGCGAGCCCATGCTCCTGCGCGACAGCGATGTGTTCAGCATGGCCTCGAGCCTGGAGCTGCGCGTTCCCTTCCTCGACCACCGCCTGGTGGAACTGGCCCTGCGCCTGCCCGAGCGCTTTCACGGGCCCGCCAAGGGCCTGCTGCGGGAGGCCTGCCTCGATCTCTTCCCCCCCAACTATCTCAACCGCCCCAAGCAGGGCTTCACCCTCCCCATGCGCCCCTGGATGCTGGGCCCCCTGCGGGAGCTCTGCCAGGGCCGCATCGAGCGGCTGCAGGCCAGCGGCTGGCTGGATCCCCTCTGGGTTCGCCGCCAATGGCAGGCCTTTGAAGCCGACCAGCTGCGCTGGACCCGGGCCTGGAACCTGGTGGTGCTGGGCGAGTTCGCCCAGCGGGCTCAGTAGAGCTGCATCCGCACCGCTTCCGAGAGGGTGGGCACATCGGGTTCCTTGCCCCGCAGGCATTCCACCAGGGCAAAACTGAGCAGCAGGATGGTGCCCAGGAAGATGGTGTTGTCGAGGGTGCGCAGCAGCAGGGTGTTGCCGAAGGTGTTGCGCAGCAGGATCTGCATCGCCAGCTGCACCACGATCAGCACGATGTCGATCATCAGGGCCAGCAACACGTTGAAGCGCACCGTGTAGGGCACCTGGGGATTGCGCACCACGGCTCCGAAGAGCACCAGAAACAGCAGCAGGCCCCCCAGCCCGAAACCGCCCACGGAAAACACCTGTTCGAAGGTCAGCATGGGCAGGGCGGGCAGGGCCAGCACCCCCATCAACGGGAACTGACTCATCAGGGGTTTGCCGAATCCCAGGGCATCGCTCCAGGGCAGCGCATAGGCCAGCCCAGCCAGAAGCCGCTGCCAGATCGGAGGACCGTCCATCACCCAAGGATGCCGCGTTGCAACTCCAGGGTAGGGGCTGCTGGCTAGCCCTTGGTTTCCAGCTGCCGCAGGGCCGCCGTCCGCATGGTGGCCACCGGCACCTCCGCGATCCCACTCCACAGCCGCAGGGCCGCGGCTCCCTGCTGCACGAGCATCTCCAGCCCGTCGACGGTGGGGCACCCCCGGGCCGCAGCCGCCTCCAGCAGCCGGGTGGGACGGGGCGTGTAGATCAGGTCGTAGACCGTCGCGCCGGGCCGCAGCGCGACCAGCTCCTCCTCGGTGAGGGGGCAGCGCCCTGCGCTGGAGGGGTCGCTGGCCGCAGCCATCCCCACCGGCGTGGTGTTCACCACCAGGGCGGCTGTGTCCAGGGGGGCCAACAAGGATCCGCCCGTGCCATCGCCCTGCCCCGCCCACTCCAGGGGTTCCAGCTGGGGCGCCCAGGCCCGGCAGTCGGCCACGAACCGCTCCAGGGGCTCGCGCCGCCGGGCCGCCACCCGGATCCGGGGCAGCCCCAGCTCCACCAGCGCCGCCACCACCGCCCGGGCACTGCCGCCGCAGCCCAGCACCAGGGCTTCACGCCCTGCCCAGGTTGGCCCCCGCAGGGGCGCCAGAAAGCCCTCCACATCCGTGTTGGTGCCCTGCCAGCCGCCCTCCGCCAGGGGGATCAGGGTGTTCACCGCCCCCACCCGCTCCCCCAGGGGGCTCAGGCTTTGGCACAGCCGAGCCACGGCTTGCTTGTGGGGCAGGGTCACGTTTAACCCCCGGCACTCCACCGCCCTCAGGCCCTCCAGCACCGCGGCCAGCTGGGCGGCGGGGGTGGGCAGGGCCAGATACACCCAGTTGAGCCCCAGCTCCCCCAGGGCGGCGTTGTGCATGGCCGGCGAGAGGGAATGGCGCACCGGATCCCCCAGAACCCCCACCAGGGCCGTGGCCCCGCCGATGTCCATGGTGGTCTCGAATCAACGGCCCGACCCTAGATCCCCACTTGAATTCCAAGGGGCTCTTGACAGGACAGGTACGGCGCGGGTTCGGGAACCTCGCCTGGTCTGGCCAGGGGGGGCCTGATGAAGATGACTGCAGTCCGCATTTCATCCACTCCAGGAGGTGGGAACCCATGGGAAAAGTCGTTGGCATTGACCTCGGCACCACAAACAGCTGCGTCGCCGTCATGGAGGGCGGCAAGCCCACGGTGATCGCCAACGCGGAAGGGTTCCGTACAACCCCTTCGGTTGTGGCCTACACCAAGAACCAGGACAAATTGGTGGGTCAGATCGCCAAGCGCCAGGCGGTGATGAACCCCGAGAACACCTTCTATTCCGTGAAGCGCTTCATCGGCCGCCGCGTGGATGAGGTGAACGAGGAATCCAAGGAAGTGAGCTACACGGTGGAGAAGGCCGGCTCCAACGTGAAGATCAAGGCCCCCGTGCTCAACAAGCAGTTCGCTCCCGAGGAGATCTCCGCGGAAGTGCTGCGCAAACTCGCGGAAGACGCAGGCAAATACCTGGGTGAAACCGTCACTCAGGCGGTGATCACCGTGCCCGCCTACTTCAACGATTCCCAGCGCCAGGCCACCAAGGACGCCGGCAAGATCGCCGGCCTCGAGGTGCTGCGGATCATCAACGAGCCCACGGCTGCGGCCCTGGCCTACGGCCTCGACAAGAAGAGCAACGAGCGCATCCTCGTGTTCGACCTGGGCGGCGGCACCTTCGATGTGTCCGTGCTGGAGGTGGGCGATGGGGTGTTCGAGGTGCTCTCCACCAGTGGCGACACCCACCTGGGCGGTGACGACTTCGACAAGGTGATCGTGGATCACCTGGCTGACAGCTTCAAGGCCAACGAAGGCATCGATCTGCGCCAGGACAAGCAGGCCCTGCAGCGCCTCACCGAGGCGGCTGAGAAGGCCAAGATCGAGCTCTCCAGCGCCACCCAGAGTGAGATCAACCTCCCCTTCATCACCGCCACCCCCGAAGGGCCCAAGCACCTCGACCTCACCCTCACCCGGGCCAAGTTCGAGGAGCTGGCCTCCAAGCTGATCGACCGTTGCCGCGTGCCGGTGGAGCAGGCCCTCAAGGACGCCAAGCTCTCCAGCGCCGAGCTCGACGAGATCGTGATGGTGGGCGGTTCCACCCGCATCCCGGCGGTGCTTGAACTGGTGAAGCGCATCACCGGCAAGGATCCCAACCAGACGGTGAACCCCGATGAGGTGGTGGCCGTGGGTGCCGCCATCCAGGGCGGTGTGCTCGCCGGTGAGGTGAAGGACATCCTGCTGCTGGATGTGACCCCCCTCTCCCTCGGCGTGGAGACCCTGGGCGGCGTGATGACCAAGATGATCACCCGCAACACCACCATTCCCACCAAGAAGTCGGAGACCTACTCCACCGCGGTGGATGGCCAGACCAACGTGGAGATCCACGTGCTGCAGGGTGAGCGCGAGATGGCCGGCGACAACAAGTCGCTCGGCACCTTCCGCCTCGATGGCATCCCCCCGGCTCCCCGTGGTGTGCCCCAGATCGAAGTCACCTTCGACATCGACGCCAACGGCATCCTCAGCGTGACCGCCAAGGACAAGGGCAGCGGCAAGGAGCAGAGCATCTCCATCACCGGGGCCTCCACCCTCTCCGATAACGAGGTGGAGCGCATGGTGAAGGATGCGGAGAGCAATTCCGCCGCCGATAAGGAGAAGCGCGAGAAGATCGACCTGAAGAACCAGGCGGAAACCCTGATCTATCAGTCTGAGAAGCAGCTCTCCGAACTGGGCGACAAGGTGGGTGCGGAGGACAAGGCCAAGGTGGAGCAGTTCAGCAGCCAGCTCAAGGAGGCCGTCGCCAACGACGACACCGCCACCATGAAGACCGTGCTCGAGCAGCTCCAGCAGGCCCTCTATTCCGCCGGTGCCGCGGTCTACCAGAACGCCGGTGCGACCGCCGGTGCCCCTGGTGGCAACGGCTCCAGTGGCAACGGCGCCGGCAGCGCCCCCTCCGCCGACGACGTGATCGACGCGGAATTCACCGAGAGCAAGTGACCCCCCCCGGCGGCCCCGCGCCTCCGGCTGCCCCGGAACCTGGCCCTCCGCTTGCGGGGGGCTTTTTTGTGCACCACCGGCGGCGTCGCCGAGGGCTGAAGGCTTCTGCTTCAGGGGGTCCCGGCGCCCCCTTCCACCCGCTCGCCCACCCAAGCCGCCGTGGCCGGCGCCAGCAGTACGCCGTTGCGGTAGTGGCCCGTGGCCACCAGCAGCCCTGGGGCCACCTCCTCCAGCCAGGGCGCGGGCCGGCCTGCGGGCCGGGCCCGCAGGCCCTCCCAGCGCCGGCGCTCCCGGGCCTCCCGCAGCCAGGCTGGAGCCCCGCCCCCCAGGTGGCGCAGCTCCTCCAGGGCCGCGGGATCGCCCTGGCGGCCCGGCTCCAGGGTGGCGCCAAGCCAGAACAGCCGGCCGCCGGGCAGGTCGGGCCGGGGCACCAGATTGGTGCCCTGCCACACCAGGGCCCCGGGCCAGCTCCAGCCGCCCGCCGCCACGGCCGTGGGCAGCTCCAGCTCCAGCGCCTGGCCCAGCACCGGCTCCAGCAGCCCCTCTTTCCCCTCTCCACCGGGCTCTCTCCCCAGCAGGGGATTCAGCAGCGCGGCGCTGCCCATCCCCGCACAAAGCACGAGCCATTCGGTCTCCAGCTGCAGCCCGGAGGCCAGCACCACCCGCCATCCCCCCGAGCCCCTGGCTCGCTCCACGGCCGCCACGGTGTCGGTGCGGCTGCTGAGGCCCGCGGCGGTGGCATCACTGTGAAAGGCTTCCATCGCCTGGGCAGGATCCAGCTGGCCGTCCTGGGGGGAATACAGCCCTCCAACAGCGGGTCCTGGGGGGGGCGGCGTGAGGCTCTCCACCTGTTCCGGGTCCCACCACTCCAGGCCGATGCCCTGCCGGGCCCGCTCCCCCTGGAGCCATTGGAGCCGTTCCACTTCCATCCCATCGGCGGCCAGGAGCAGCAGCCCCTCCCGCCAGGCGATGGGTCGCCCCCGGCCCGCCAGTTCCTGGCGCCAGGCCTGCCAGAGGGCCAGGCTTTGCTGCCGCAGCCGCCAGGCCCGGCCGCTGCTGCGGTGAAACACCTGGGCCATGAGCAGGCCCAGCGCGGCGGCGCTGCCGCTCTCGCCCTGGGCCGATTCCACCAGCAACACCCGATGGCCTCGCCGCTGCAACCACCAGGCACAGCTCAGGCCCACCAGGCCCGCCCCCACAACGATCACGGTGCGGGCGGGCGGACGCTGGCCCTGGCTCACACCTGATTGAGGGCTTCCTTCACTTGCTCGGGCAGGTTCTGGGCATAGAGCCCAAAGCCGCTGGCCACCTTGATGTAGCCCTTGCGGAGGGCGTCGCCATCCTGCAGACGGGCCGCTTCATCCAGATCCGCCAGGGCGTCCTTGAGGTTTTTGGAGAGCTTGTTGGCTTCCGGCTGCTCGGAGGGGAGCAGGAGCCTGTTGATGTAAAGCATCTGGCGGCCCACCTCCTGCATCGGTCCGTGGATCAGGTTGCGGGTGAACACCCAATTGCGGTTGTTGACCAGCTCGGCCAGCTCGGGCAGCCGGTCGCGGGCCGCCAGGAAGCCCTCCGCCTGGCGGGTGATGGCGGCGATGTCGTCCGGGCTGAGCACGGCCACCTTGCCCTTGCTGCCATCGCAGGCGGCGAGGGAGATGCTGAGCAGCACCGCCACAGCAAGGGCCATCAGACTCCGCAGGACGCGCTTGAGGGTGTCGAGGGGCGCCGAGGGGAGCGGGGGGAGGCTGGCGACGGCCATGGATCAGCTTCGATTCTGGCAGTGGCGACTGTACCGACGCTGGCTGCGCGGGCGGTGGGGGCTGGGCCAGGCTGTAACGGCTTGCCACAGCAGCGGAACCCCACCCCTTGCGCTTTCCGCGCTAAAACGGAGTCACTCCGCGTTAGAGAGCCCCATGCGTCTCGCCACCCTCCCCCTCGCCTCCATCCGCCGCCCCCTCCAGCGCACCCTCGACGAAGCCAAGGTGGCCTGGCTGATGGAGTCGATCGCCCAGGAAGGCCTGAAGGAACCCATCGACGTGCTCGAGTTTGAAGGTCAGCTCTGGGGGTTCAATGGCTGCCACCGGGTGGCGGCCCATGAGCGCCTAGGCCTCCCCACGATTCAGGCCCGGGTGCGCCGCGCTACCGCCGACACCCTCCAGATGCATCTGCGCTGAACCTGCTGGACGCCACCTCTGGGCCTGAATAGCTTCAAGAGGCTTGCCCTGCCTGGCGTCCATGCGATCGCCCACCGCCATCCTCCAGGTGATCTGCCCAGACCGCCCGGGCCTCGTGAGCGAGCTCTCCGGCTGGGTGGCCATGAACGGGGGCAACATCCACCATGCCGATCACCACACCGATGCCAGCGCCGGCCTCTTCCTGAGCCGCATCGAGTGGGGCCTCGACGGGTTCGGCCTGCCCCGGGAGGCGATCGCCCCCGCCGTGCAAGCCCTGGCCGGCCGCCTCGGCGGCGAAGGGCAGCTCCACTTCTCTGATGAACGCTCTCGGGTGGCGATCTTCGTGAGCCGCCAGGACCACGCCCTGCTGGATCTGCTCTGGCGCACGCGCTCCGGCGAGCTGCCCATGGTGGTGCCCCTGGTGATCAGCAACCATCCCGACCTGGGCACGATCGCGGCCGACTTCGGCGCCCATTTCGTGCATCTGCCCGTGTCCGAGGCCAATCGGGCGGAGGCGGAGCAGGCCCAGCTGGCTCTGCTGCAGGAGCACCGCATCGCCCTGGTGGTGCTGGCGAAATACATGCAGGTGCTCAGCCCCGATTTCCTGCAGCGGTTCGACGCCGTGATCAATATCCACCATTCCTTTCTGCCCGCCTTCCAAGGGGCCCAGCCCTACCACCGGGCCTGGGAGCGGGGGGTGAAGCTGATCGGCGCCACGGCCCACTACGTCACCGAGGAGCTGGACGGCGGACCGATCATCCAGCAGATCACCATGTCCGTCAGCCACCGCGACGAGGTGGAGGATCTGGTGCGGATCGGGCGCGACGCGGAGCGGCTGGCCCTGGCCCGGGCCCTGCGCCTCGTGCTGCGGCGGCAGGTGATGGTCTATGGACGTCGCACGGCAGTGTTTGATTGAAGGGATCCGAGGGCAGGGATGCTGCTGCGTTTGCTTCCTCCGGCGTGTCGGGACGGTTTGGCCGAGGCCCAGCCCCCCACCGCTAGCGGCGTGGGCTGGGCCTGCTTCCAGATCGGCCTGGTGCTCCTCGCCAGCAGTGCCCTGTTGGGCGGTTTGTTTCTCTTCGTCGCCCTGATCCTGGGCAGCCGGGGTCGGGAGCAGCCCCTGGCCGACCCCGCCAATGGGGTGCTTCTGGCGGCCTCCCTGCTGATGGTGATCGGCGCCGCAGGGGCCACCAGTGGCTGGCTGGCCTGGGTGGGCCTGGGCAACTGGCTGCCCTTCTTCTGGGCCTTCTGGGGCTACCAGCCCTACCTCTCCACCGCGGCGGCCCGGCGCCGGGTGGCCCTGATGCTTGTGGTGGGCACGGTGCCGGTGGTGATCACGGGACTGGGCCAGCTCTGGTGGGGGTGGAGCGGCCCCCTGGAGGCCCTGGGCGGCGCGATCATCTGGCACCTCGAGCCCGGCGGCAATCCCCCGGGTCGTCTCGCCGGCCTCTTCGACTACGCCAACATCGCCGGCAGCTGGCTGGCCCTGGCCTGGCCCTTCGCCCTGGCCGCCCTGGTGCAACCCGCCCTCAGCCGTGCCGCGCGCGGCACGACCCTGGCCATCGCTGCCGCACTCGTGGCGGCGCTCGTGCTCACCGATTCCCGCAATGCCTGGGGGGGCCTGGTGGTGGCGCTCCCCCTGGTGCTTGGCGCTGCCACCTGGGCCTGGTTGCTGCCCCTGCTGCTGGTGGGCCTGGGGATCATCGCCGCCGCCACCCTGCCCGGGGTGCCCGAGGTGCTGCAAGATCCCTCCCGCCAGCTGGTGCCCGAGGGGATCTGGAGCCGGCTGAGCGATCTGCAGTACAGCGGCCAGCGGCCCCTGGCGATCACCCGCCTGGCCCAATGGCAAACGGCCCTGGGCCTGATTTCGGAGCGGCCCTGGCTGGGCTGGGGGGCAGCCGCCTTCAGCCTGATCTACCCCCAGCGCACGGGGCACTGGCACGGCCATCCCCACAACATCCCGATTGATCTGGCCGTCAGCCACGGCGTGCCCGCCGCCTTGCTGGTGGTGGGCCTGGTGTTGGCCCTCCTCCTACGCACGGCCCAGCGGGGCATGGTGGCTGGAAGCCTCTTCGATCGGGCCTGGTGGGCCTCCGCCCTCGTGCTCGTCGCCCTCCACGCCACCGATATTCCCATGTACGACAGCCGCATCAACGTGGCCGGCTGGGTGTTGCTGGCCGGCCTGCGCAGCTTCCTGAAGCCCTAGGGCCTCCTCCTGGTGGCGCCAGAGGGTGGCCTTCGGCAGGCCGCTCGCCAGGTGTTCCCAGGGCAGCACCTGCCCCGCGCTCCAGCACCCCTCCACCAGCTCCGGCCACGGGGGCGGCGGGGGCAGGGGGAGCGGACCGGCCCCCACCTCCCCGGCCCGCACGGCCCGGTAGGCCCGCTTCCAGCCCCCCAGGCTCCCCTGATCGCCCCGCACGGCCATCAGCACGGGGGCCAGGCGCCGGTCGCCCCGGGAGAGCAGGGTTTGGATCACGCTCCAGCCATAGCTTTCGGGCCGCAGCTCGATCCCCTTGGGCTTGAGGCGTCGGGCCAGCACTTGCAAGCGCTTCTCGGCTGCGGGCCGCAGGCCCTGCCATTGGAAGGGGGTGTGGGCCTTGGGCACGAACGTGCTCACCCCCAGGGTGAGCCGCAGGCCCGGCGTGGCCTTCTTCAGGGCCAGCAGCAACTCGGCCGTGGCCTCCACATCGGCCTCCTCTTCCGTGGGCAGGCCCACCATGCCGTAGAGCTTCAAGCTGCTCAGGCCCCCTTCCTTGGCGAGGCGGGCGGCCGTGAAAATCTCCTCCCGCTCCAGCTTTTTGTTCACCACGGTGCGCAGGCGATCGCTGCCGCTCTCGATGGCGATCGTGAGGGAGCGGCTGCCCCGGCTGGCCAGGATGCGGCCCAGCTGGGCCGTCACCGTGGCGGCCCGCACCGAACTCACACTCACGCGCACATCGGCAAAGCGCTCCTGATCCAGCCAGCTGAGCAGCTCACCGAACTGGGGATGCTGGGTGACGGACGCCCCCAGCAGCCCCAGCCGTCGGGTCACCGCCAGGCCGGTTTCCACCGCCGGGATAAGACCATCCTCCAGGGCGGCGGTGCGGAAGGGCAGGGTGAGGTAGCTGGCCAGGCAGAAGCGGCACAGTTCCGGGCAGCTGCGCACCACCTCCACCATGTGAATGGAGGGCCAGGCCGCTTCCGGGGTGATCACGGTGGATTGGCTGAGGGTGTTGCCGCGCCAGGTCTGGCGGGTCACGCTGGCGGGAAGGGCAGGATCCACCGGATGGATGCCCTGCAATTCCCCATCGCTGCTGTAGCGGGGGGCATAGAGGGAGGGCACATACACCCCCGGCACGCTGGCCAGTTGCCGCAGCCGCTCCGCCCGCGGAGCTCCCCGGCTCGCCTGCAGGGCGTCCACAAAGGCCGGCAGCAGCAGCTCCCCATCCCCCAGGAGCACCGCATCGAAAAAGGGGGCCAGGGGTTCGGGGTTGGCCGTGAGCACGGGGCCGCCGCCGAACACGATCGGATCGCCTTCCCCCCGCTCCACGGCCCAGAGGGGGATGCGTTGCTGCTCCAGCAGGTCGAGCAGCACGGGCCCATCCAGCTCCCAGCTCAGGGAGAGGCCAAAGACCTCCAGGCCTTGCCCCTTGCGGCCCCCATGGGGCGGGTCGGCGCCGTCGGTGAACAGGCGCCGCACATCCACATCCTCCCGCCGGGCGAGGGTGGCCCACACCACCTGAAAGCCCAGGCTGGTGATGCCCACCCCGTAGGTGCTGGGAAAGGCGAGCACCATCCGCAGGGCATCGGCCCGGGGGGTGGCGGGGGTGAACAGCAGGGTTTCCTGGTTCAGTGCGGGTGGTCCAAAATAAAAAGGATCAGACCAGTCTCTCCGTTGGGAGGACGGCCTGATCCGGGGTTGTGAGGTTAGAACCCAGCGCTTTACTTGTTGGCCATCATCAGGGCGCTGAGGGGGCCGATCAGGCCGGTGAGGGCGTTGCCAGCCTTGTCGGCGGTGGGGGTGGTGCCGGGGGCGAAGGTGCTCAACACCAGATTGGCGGCGGTGTTGATCATGGGCCACTTGTCGCCAGCGATGGGCTGGACGATCGGAGCGGCGACATTCCACAGGGCCTTGAAGCCACCCATGCCGGCGACGGCGGCGGCGATGTTGCCTGCCTTCACTTCGCCTTCGCTCTTCTTAAGCAGGTCGACAACAGGGGTGACGGCGGTGGAGAGGGCAGCATTGCCAGTGGCCGTCGCGGCGGTCTTGGCGGCGTCACCCACGGCACCGGCGCCTTCCTTGGCAGCCTGACCCATGGTTTCGCCCGTTTGCTGGGCAGCTTCCTTGGTGGCGGTGCAACCGGTGAGGGCCAGGGTGCCGGCCATGCTGAGGGCCAGACCCGCGGAGAGAAGGCGACCACCCACGAGGAGGGAACGCGCCATGGTGATGAAAAGAAAAAAGGCCTTTTTAGGGTACGGGCTTTCTGTGGTGACGGCCAGTTCTAAAGGTTCGTGTAAGCATTGATACCATTTTCTTTCCCGTCTCTTTTCCATTCCTTTCCCTGCCTTTGATCTCCGCCCAAAAAAAAGCCGGTGCCCGAAGGCACCGGTGGGAGATGGGCTTGGCCCCTGCCAACTCAGCCCAGCAGGGCTTTGAGGGGACCGATCAACCCTGTGAGGGCCGTCAGGGCGTTGTCCTTGGAGGGAGCGGTGTCGCCGCCAAAGGTGTTGAGCACCAGTTTCACGCCTTTGTCGATCACGCCGTAGTTGTCGCCGGCGGCCAGCTTCACCACGGGGGCAGCCGTGTCCCACAGGCCCTTGAACTTGGACATGCCGCTGGTGGCAGCAGGGATGTTGTCAGCCACAACTTCTTTCTTGGTGGCGTTCAGCAGGTTCACAACGGGGTTGAGCACGGATTTGAGCTGCTCGTTGCCGGTGAGGTCGGCAGCCGACTTGGCCACATTCACGGCGGTGCGGGCCGCGTTGGTGGCATCGCTGCTGGTGACGCCGGAGCAGGCAGCCAGATTGAAGGCCAGAACCACAGCCACGCCGAGCACCACAAGGCGGCGAAGGGGCGCAAACCAACGCTGGAGGGTGGAGGTCATGCGGGAGAGGGAAAAGGAAGGACGGGTACAGCTTAAAAGTAGTAGCTCCGCCCAAGGACTCTCCCGACTTAGAAAGTTCTTCACATAGTTGATGGGATTCTGATAACCCGGTTCTCCCTCCGGTCTCTCCGGCGGTGGCCTGCCAACAGGCCCTGGCGGCCCAGCTGTGGAGCGCTCCGGTGAACCTTCGGGAGCCGGATGAACCCTGGACCCTGGGGTTTTCCCTTGCAGGTGGTGTTTCCCCCCAGCCTCTTCAACGACCCCCAGACCGGCCAGGATCGGGTCTGGGGGATGCCCTGCTGCTGCAGCTGCGGCGCCTCACACCTCCGCCAGCACCTTCGCCTCCTCCTCGGCGCTGACCACCCGGCCGCTGTCCTCGAAGCCCGCAATCTGGTCGAAGTTGAGATAGCGATAGAGCTCGGCACCATAGGGATCGATCTTCTCGGCGGCGATCGCCAGATACTCCTCCTTGCTGGGGATTCGGCCTAGCTGGGCGCACACAGCCGCCAGCTCCGCACTGCCCAGGTACACCTGGGCGCCATTGCCGAGGCGGTTGTTGAAGTTGCGGGTGCTGGTGGAAAACACGGTGGTGTTGTCTTCCACCCGGGCCTGGTTGCCCATGCACAGGGAGCAACCAGGCATTTCCATGCGGGAGCCGGCGGCCTCAAAGGTGGCGTAATAGCCCTCCTCCTTCAGCTTCTCCTCGTCCATGCGGGTGGGGGGGCACACCCACAGGCGGGCGGCGTTCTGCCCCTGGCCATTCAGCACATTGGCCGCGGCGCGGTAGTGGCCGATGTTGGTCATGCAGGAGCCGATGAACACCTCATCGATCGGCTTGCCGGCTTCCTCGCTCAGCAGCTTCACGTTGTCGGGGTCGTTGGGGCAGGCCAGGATCGGCTCGGTGATCTGATCCAGATCGATCTCGATCACAGCCGCGTATTCGGCATCGGCATCGGCCTCCAGCAGCACCGGGTTGGCCAGCCAGGCCTCCATCGCCTGGATGCGGCGGGCCAGGGTGCGGGCATCGCCGTAACCGCGGGCGATCATGTTCTTGAGCAGCGCCACGTTGCTGCGCAGGTATTCGCTCACCGTGTCCACCGAGAGCTTGATTGTGCTGCCGGCACAGGAGCGCTCGGCGGTCGCGTCTGTCAGTTCAAAAGCCTGCTCGAGCTTGAGATCGGGCAGGCCTTCGATCTCCATGATCCGGCCGTTGAACACGTTCTGCTTGCCCTCCTTGGCCACGGTGAGCAGGCCCTGCTGGATGGCCACGTAGGGGATGGCATTCACCACATCGCGCAGGGTGACGCCCGGCTGCAGGGAGCCGGTGAACGTCACCAGCACCGATTCGGGCATGTCGAGCGGCATGGCGCCGATGGCGGCGGCGAAGGCCACCAGGCCCGAACCGGCCGGGAAGGAGATGCCCAGGGGGAAGCGGGTGTGGCTGTCGCCACCGGTGCCCACGGTGTCGGGCAGCAGCATGCGGTTGAGCCAGCTGTGGATGATGCCGTCGCCGGGGCGCAGGGCCACACCGCCCCGGGAGGCCATGAAATCCGGCAGCTCGGCGTGGGTTTTGAGATCCACCGGCTTGGGATAGGCGGCGGTGTGGCAGAAGCTCTGCATCACCAGATCGGCGCTGAAGCCCAGGCAGGCCAGCTCCTTCATCTCATCGCGGGTCATGGGGCCCGTGGTGTCCTGGGAACCCACGGTGGTCATCAGGGGTTCGCAGCTGGTGCCGGGACGCACGCCCGCCAGGCCGCAGGCCTTGCCCACCATCTTTTGGGCCAGGGTGAAGCCCTTGCCGGTGTCGGCTGGGGCCACGGGACGGATGAACAGCTCGCTGGCGGGCAGGCCCAGCTGGGCGCGCACCTTGTCTGTCAATGAGCGGCCGATCAGCAGGGGGATGCGGCCGCCGGCCCGCACCTCATCTGTGATCGTGCTGGGCTTGAGCGCAAAACGGGCCACGATTTCAGCGGCGTTGGCTTCGCCGGCGGCGCGCTCGATCGTGCCGGCATAGGGGCGGATCGTGATCACATCACCCGTGCTCAGGGCGCTCACGTCGCACTCGATCGGCAGGGCGCCGGAATCCTCAGCGGTGTTGAAGAAGATCGGCGCGATCTTGCCGCCCAGCACCACACCACCGCTGCGCTTGTTGGGCACGTGTGGGATGTCGGAGCCGGTGTGCCACAGCACCGAGTTGATGGCCGATTTGCGGGAGCTGCCCGTGCCCACCACATCGCCCACGTAGGCCACGGGATGACCCTTCTGCTTGAGCTGGGCGATCTGCTCCAGGCCGCCGGGCATGCGGGTTTCCAGCATCGCCGTGGCGTGCAGCGGGATGTCCGGGCGGGTGGTGGCGTGGGTGGCTGGCGAGAGGTCGTCGGTGTTGGTTTCCCCCTCCACCTTGAACACCGTGACGGTGATCTCAGCAGGCAGCTCCGGCTTGGCGGTGAACCACTCGGCTGAGGCCCAGCTGTCGATCACCCGCTTGGCATAGGGGTTGCTGGCGGCCAGCTCGAGCACGTCGTTGTAGGCGTCGTACACCAGCAGGGTGCGGCTCAAGCCCGTGGCGGCGGCCTCGGCGATGGCGGGATCGGGGCTGGAGAGCAGCTCGATCAGGGCTCCCACGTTGTAGCCGCCGATCATGGTGGCCAGCAGGCGCACCGCCTCCAAGGGCGGCAACAGGGGGCTGGTGGCCTGGCCCTGGGCTACGGCGCTCAGCCAGCTGGCCTTCACATAGGCCGCTTCGTCTACCCCCGGGGGGATCCGTTCGCTCAGCAGGTGGAGCAGAAAAGCTTCTTCCCCCGCCGGCGGCGCCTGCAGCAGCTCCGTGAGGGCCTGGGCCTGGGGGGCAGACAGCGGTAGGGGGGGGATCCCCAGGGTCTCCCGTTCGGCCGCGGCAGCGCGGTAGGTGGGCAGCAGGTCGGCCGGGGCCAGGGGGGAGGCGCTCATCTCCTTACCGTTTAGGCGTAAGACCCCATTCTCTGCGCTAGCCGAACCCCCTTAGGTGGCAACGGCGACGGTTGTGGCCCAGGACTCCCACTGGAGGAACCAGGGGTTCATGGCAGGACGATTGTCTTGCCGCCAATGACCACACCTGGTGGCGGCGAGCATCCTTTGGGGCCCAAGGGAAAGAGCCCAATCGCTTCAGAATCCGGATTTCGCTTGGCCAATTCGAGCAATGGAGCCAGGGACGGGGTTTCCTCGCCAAAACAGAGATTGATCTTCTCTCCGCTCTGATTTGTGTGCTGACCCTTGAATTGGCTGATGAATCGTTGTTGGGCTTCTCGACTTTTAAGTCCGGTGGAATATAAATATTCGTAGTAAAGCTGGTAGGATTTGTTGGTCGAGGCTCCGGGAGCGATGGACCACGATAAGAAGCGTGCTTCCTCGGAGATTGATCCAGTCATGAAGGCCAGGGCAACAACGATGAGGACTGCTCTGAAGGCGGGCAAGAGAGGGCTTTTGCTAAGCCTGTCCAAGGGAATTCCTAAAGAGCTGCAAAGTTCGACGGTGTTGACCACCAGCAACCAGGACAGGATGGGTATGAGGGGCACGTAGAAAAAGCCCAGATACTTGGCATACCAGTTGTGGTACGACAGCACAGCGAAAAAAAGCAGTGATGATGCAAGGGAAGCGATGAGGATTAAGCCAATCCCCTTCAGATCAAGCACGCTTCGTAAAGAGGAAACATAACTCCATTCCCTTTTTTTGCCCTTCTTTTGGACGAGCAGACAGGCGGTGAGTGACGCCAGGGTCAGCAGAGCTGCGAGGTGAACAAGTGGACTTGTGAGCGAGAAATCTTCCCCCCTCTCGCGGATGAGTTTAAAGACATAACCTTTCGAAATTGCAAAATGATCTCTGGAGAGCAGTTGGACGATGGGTGACAAACCCAGCCAGTAGTCATCAGGAGAAGTGGCTTGTGGTTTGAGCCAGGTGGAATATGGATAAACAGCAAAACTCAGCAGAAACCTCATGCCGTTCAGAACGGCAGCTTTTCCATAGTACAAAGGTTCACCATAGCGATTCAACTTATTGCCCACCGAAGATTGATATTCGGCAAGGTGGGAATAGGCGGTCTGTGAAAAGGAGTGAAAGATGAACAGGAAAATGACAAGTGCTGTCGATAAGAGGTAGAGAAGAAAAGTCTTGTTTCTCCCATGACCTAGAGGCTGGGGGCTTCTGAACGTTCGGAATTTCAAAAGCCCCAGCAGGACAAAAGGGACCACGCAGATCAGACCATAGATTTTGCAGGTTGCCGCATAAAGGGTCAGAAGCAAGGCGCAGCCAATCACACTCGATAGACTCCATGGCCCCTTTTCTCGCAGAAAGGTCAGCGCGATGAAGCAGGACATCACAAAGTAAACGGTGATGACGAGATCATTTTTAGAGGATATCGCTTGAAAGATTTGCTGGTCGGAAGAGATGAGCAGACACATCGTGATGAGCTTTGCCATTTCCAGCATGGAAGCTACTTTGGGCTGGGGTTGATTCCCTTGCTTGCTGAGAAGATCGCAAATGTTGATGGCCGATCCAAGTAAGATGATGAATCCCAGTGCATTGACAATCCCCAAACCCCTAAGATTGCCAAATAGAATATCTGGAGTGTATAATAAATCATGCCCCATCGGAAAGATGGCTTGCGGCAGGGATGGCGATTCTGCGACGAAAGGAGATCTTCGTATCAGCATATGAGCTATTCGTGATAAGTTATAGGTATAGGAATCCCAAGAACTTGGGCTGGCCATCAAGATGGAACAAAGCAAGAGGATGCCGATGGTTAGGCCCATAACAGCAATCTTTGCTTTTGATGTATGGATAAGGGTTCGTCTCAGAATTGCGCTTTCGCCCATGGAGGTGGCGATTGGCTGTTGGAGTTGGAGGAAATGGCGAACGCTCTGAGCTGCTAGTCCCAGCCGATGAGGCCGAACCGCGAAAAAAACAACGCCACACAGGGCATAGACGGCCAGCAAAAGTTTTGCGCTAGCCGTGACTCCAAGTGGGATGAGAAAAAGGTAGAGCAGAAACAGAAGGCTCTGACTTGCCGCAAAGGAGATGGCAGGAATGATCCGTTTCGGTAGCGCTGGCTCCTGAGACAGCACAGAAGCCATCAGGAACCATGTGAGAACCAGAAGGAAGCCAGAAACCATCTTGAATCTCCCATCCCTCATCGAAAGACTGAGGCTTTCTGAAGATTGGGAGCAGATTAGGGTGGTTAGCGTATCAGAACACGTCAGCCCTTACTCTATCTGGTGGGTCTGTCGCGGAGTGCTTGGATCGGCACTCCGGCACCAGTGGATCTATCCCGGCCAGGCGTTCGGTCACGGCCAAAGGTGTGGCTCCCCCTCGTCCCCATTCCTTTGAGGACAGGCAACCAGCCCGGGCGTGATCCAGGGCCGCCACCGCCAGTCCGCTCGCATCTGGTGGGCTTCCGCCCAAAGCCCCCAGCCGAGCTCCCAGGCCAGCTGCATAGCCCGCCAACCCATCCCCCAGCCCGGCGCGCGCCGCTTCCCCGCAGGCTTCCATGAGCTGCCAGCGGCGCCCATCGGCGGCGGCGATCACACTGCGGGCCCCCTTGAGCAGAACGGTGGCTCCGCAGAGCCCTGCCGCCTCTGCGGCAGCCTCCAGCGGCGGCAGTTCCGCCAGTGCAGGCCAGAGCCGGCCGAACTCTCCAGCATGGGGGGTGATCCAGGTGGGTCCGGCCCGTTCCTTCAGCCACTCCGGCTGGATCCGGTTCAGGCCATCCGCATCCACCACCAACAGTCCTCTAAAGGCCTGCAGGGCTTCCCACCAGGGCTCCCGATCCCCGTTCCCGCTGGCCCCTGCCGCCGGGGGGCCCAGCCCCGGCCCCACCAGCACCGCATCCAGCCGCTCCAGGCCCCCTTCCGCCAGCGGCCGGTCCTCCAGCACCACATGGGGCAGCACCATCCAGAGCTGGTCGGCCACCCGCGCCGGCACCTTTGCCCGCAGGCTGCCCACCCCTGCAGCGGAGGCCCCCGCCAGGGCCAGGTGGGCAGCCCCCCGATAGGCGTCACTGCCGGCGATCACCAGCAACCGTCCCCGCTCGTATTTGCCTGCGGCGGGATCCGGCCGGGGTCTGGGAGCCCGGGCGCCATCCTCCATGCCCCCACCGGGTCCGCCCAGGCCCAGGGGTTGCTCCAGGGGCAGGCTGGCGAGCAGGGCCATGGGAAGCCCCAGATCCACCCGCTCCAGCCGGCCCACCCAGCGCAGGGCAGGATCCTGCACCAGGCCCTGCTTCCAGAGGCCGATGCAGAGGGTGAGATCGGCCCGGGCGGCCTGCACGCCCAGCACTTGGCCCGTGTCGCTGCAGAGGCCGGTGGGCACATCGATGGCCACCAAAGGGCCCGCCCCCGCCTGCTCCCGGTCCCTCAGCAGGCTCTCGATCGCCTCTCCCGGGGGCCGGCTCTGGCCGTTGCCAAACAGGGCATCGATCCAGAGGCCTCCATCCTCTGGATCGGGGGGCTCCTCCAGAACGGGGATCCCCAGCCAGAGGGCATGGCTCCAGTGGCGCTCCGTGAGGGGCTTGCGCCGCTCGAAGGGGCACCACAGCCGCACGGGCACTCCGGCTAGATGGAGTTCTCGGGCCACCACCAGCCCGTCGCCCCCGTTGTGCCCGGGACCCACCAACACCACCACTCCGGCTGCCAGCGGGGGCCCGGGGTGGGGAGGGGGGCCCTCCAGCAGCCGCCGGCTCACGGCCAGGGCCGCCTTCTCCATCAGGGCCTCCACCGGCAGGCCGCTGGCAAAGAGCTTCTCCTCCAGGGCGGCCATTTGGGCGCCGCTCACCAGCAGATGGTCGCCATCCCGGGCGGGCCAGGCCGGTGGTGCCCATTCAGGGACATCGGAGATGGTGGGGCTTGTCGCCACGGCAGGGCGGGTCTCGGGGTTCCATCATGGAAGGGGATGGCGCTCCGCATCAGCCCCTCTCTTGCCGCTCCAGGCGCCATGACCTCTTCCCCCACTGCCTCCTGTCTGCCCCCCCTCCCCCTTGCTGAGGGCCCTTGCACCCCGGCCGGTGCGGCCACCCTGGAGCGGTTGCGCCAGTGGCCCGGCGACCATCAGGTGGTGGTGGGCCTTTCCGGCGGGGTGGACAGCTCCCTCACGGCCGCCCTTCTGGTGGAGGCGGGCTGGCAGGTGGAGGGGCTCACCCTCTGGCTGATGAGCGGCAAGGGGGCCTGCTGCGCCGAGGGCCTGGTGGATGCGGCGGCGATCTGCGACCAGCTGGCCATCCCCCACCACCTCGTGGATTTCCGCGAGCACTTCCAAAAGGAGATCGTGAGCTTCCTGGTGGAGGGCTACGGCGCCGGCCTCACTCCCCTGCCCTGTTCCCGCTGCAACCGGGCCGTGAAATTCGGCCCCATGCTGGCCTGGGCCCGCAGCGAGCGCCGCATCGGCCGGCTGGCCACAGGGCACTACGCCCGGGTGCGCCATGCCGAGGGCGGAGCCCCCCTGCCGGTGCCGGGCGAGGCTGGGGGCCGCCATCAGCTCCTGCGCGGGCTTGATCGCCAGAAAGACCAGAGCTATTTCCTCTACGACCTGCCCCAGGAGGTGCTGGGGGCCCTGGTGTTTCCCCTGGGGGAGATGGCCAAGCCCGACACCCGCCTGGAGGCCGCCCGCTGGGGCTTGCGCACCGCCGCCAAACCGGAGAGCCAGGACCTCTGCCTGGCCGACCACCACGGCTCGATGAAAGCCTTCCTGGATGCCTATCTGCCCCCCCGCCAGGGGGAGATTGTGCTGCAGGACGGCACGGTGGTGGGTCACCACGACGGCATCGAGCACTTCACCGTGGGCCAACGGCGGGGGCTGGGGGTGGCCTGGAGCGAGCCGCTCCATGTGGTGCGCCTGGACGGTGCCTTCAACCGGGTGGTGGTGGCCCCGCGCCAGGAGGCCACCCGCTCCAGCTGCGCGGTGGGGGCGGTGAATTGGGTGTCGATGGCGCCACCGGACGCACCGCTGGAGGTGGAGGTGCAGGTGCGCTACCGCAGCGCGCCGGAGCGGGCCCGGCTCGTGCCCACCGGGGGCCTGGCCCAGAGCGTGCGGTTGGAGTTCGCCGAGCCCCAGTTTTCGCTCACTCCCGGCCAGGCAGCGGTGTTCTATGCCGGAGAGGTGGTGCTGGGCGGAGGCCTGATCCAGGCCTGAGGGGGGATGGCCCGGGCCCAGGGTCCTTGTGGCCCCAGGCCGTTAGGGTGTTTTGATGCCTTGCTCGCGGATGTTCCGCAGGCCCATGATTCCCACCTCCGATCTCCACATCGTGGAAACCCGGCCTCTGGTGCCCCCAGAGGCCTTGCATCGGGAGATGCCGATCACGGAGTTGGGCGCCCGCACGGTGCAGCAGGCCCGGGAGCGCATCAAGGCCATCCTCCATGCCGGCGACCAGCGCCTGCTGGTGATCGTCGGCCCCTGCTCCGTCCACGACGTGGAGGCGGCCAAGGAGTACGCCACCGCCATTGCCAGGGCGCACCGTCAGCACCGCGACCAGTTGGAGGTGGTGATGCGGGTGTACTTCGAGAAGCCCCGCACCACCGTGGGCTGGAAAGGCCTCATCAACGATCCCCATCTCGATGGCAGCTACGACATCAACACGGGGCTGAGGCGGGCCCGGGGGCTCCTGCTCCATCTGGCGGAGATGGGTCTGCCCGCCGCCACCGAACTCCTCGATCCGGTGGTGCCCCAATACATCGCGGATCTGATCAGCTGGACCGCCATCGGCGCCCGCACCACCGAAAGCCAGACCCATCGGGAGATGGCCTCCGGCCTGTCGATGCCCATCGGCTTCAAGAACGGCACTGACGGCAGTGCCACCACGGCCATCAATGCCATGGAGGCCGCGGCCAAACCCCACCATTTTCTTGGGATCAGCCAGCAGGGCCATGCGGCGATCGTGTCGACCACGGGCAATCCCGACGGCCACCTGGTGTTGCGGGGCGGCAAGGGCGGCCCGAATTTTGAGCGGGAGCCCGTGGAGGCCGCAGCGGCCCAGCTGGCCCGCGAAGGCTTGCCGGCCCGGCTGATGGTGGATTGCAGCCATGGCAATTCCAACAAGGACTACCGGCGCCAGGCCGAGGTGCTCCGGGATGTGGGCCAACAGGTGCGGGACGGCTCGGTGCATGTGATGGGGCTGATGCTGGAAAGCCACCTGGTGGCGGGCAACCAGAAGATCCCGGCCGATCTGGCCCAGCTCACCTACGGCCAGAGCATCACCGATGCCTGCATCGATCTGGCCAGCACCCTGGAGCTTCTTGAAGAGCTGGCAGCGTCTGTGAAGGAAGCCCAGGAGCGAGAGCTGGCGCCGGTCTGAGCTGGGAATGATGAAGTTAAGGACCCAGCCACACCCACATCCCTGCCACGGCCAGGGGGACGGTGAGGTTGTCGATCCCGGCGCTGGCCCACTGCTCCACACCCGTGGCCACGGCGGCCATGGCCAGTAGCGCCCAGGGGTGTGGGGCTGAGGCGGGCTGGAGCAGGGCCAGCCCCAGGAGCACGGCAGCCGTGGTGATCCCCATGACGGCCGTGCCCACCAGGGATCGGGTCTGCCCCAGCACCTGCCAGCGGGGAGAGGACACCAGGGGCCCGACTAACCCGGCCAACCCATCCCCGAGGGCCATCGTCAGCACCCCGGCGACCACGGGCTCGGGCCGGGTGGGCCAGAACAGCCAGAACAGCAGGGTGATGGAAGCGCCATAGGCGATCGTGCCGTAGCTGTGGCGGTCGATGTCTTCGATGCCGGGCAGGATCCGCAGCCGATGGTTGAGCGCCGCCAACAGGGTTACAGCTCCGGCGACGGGCACGGCGATCGCTCGGTCAATGCCGCAGGCCCAGGCCATGACCACCACAGGGCCTGTGCCGATGTGCACCAGCTTGCGGCTCCATTCCTGCTGGTTCGGCCAGCGCCGTTTCACCAGGGAGGCAAGCAGCGCCAGCGTGGTGAGCCAGCCGCTAATCAGGGCGGGGCCCAACCACGGCGGGCTGCCGAGGCCAACGTTCACGCCGCTTGCTGCATGTTGCTCATCAGCCGCAGCTTCATGATCGCTTTGGCCTCAAGCTGGCGCACCCGCTCCCGGGACACGTTGATCTGGCGTCCGATTTCCGCCAGGGTGAGGGGCTCCTCCCCGCCGAGACCGAAGCGCAGTTTCAGGATCTTCTGCTCCCGCTCATTCAGCTGGGACAGCCAGGTGGTGAGGTGCTCCTTCTGGAGGTGGCTGTCCATGGAATCCAGGTGGCTGTTGCTGGCTGGATCGGCGATCAGCTCCCCAAGGGTGCTGCGATCCTCCTCTCCACGGGCGTGGGCATCGAGGGAGGCGCAGGGAGCGGTCTGGGCCATCAGCTCTTCCAGCTCCTCGGGCTCCATCCCCATCCCATGGGCCAGTTCCAGGCGATTCGGCTGGCGCCCCAGGCGGTGGGAGAGCTCCCGGGTGATGCGACGCATCTTGGAAAGCTTTTCGCTGATGTGAATCGGCAGGCGAATGGTGCGGGCGCTGTTGTCGATGGCCCGGGTCATTCCCTGACGGATCCACCAGTAGGCGTAGGTGGAAAACTTGTAGCCCATTCCTGGATCAAATTTGTCCACCGCCCGCTCCAGGCCGATGGCACCTTCCTGGACCAGGTCGAGCAGGTCAAGCCCCTGGTTTTGATATTTCTTGGCCACACTCACCACCAGGCGGAGGTTGGCGGCCATCATGCGGTCGCGAGCCCGTTGACCCATGCGGATCTGCCGCTTTTGCCGGGAGTTGAGCTCTTCCGCCGACAGCCCCAAAAGAGCTTTGCTCTTTTGCACGTGATGGGCGAGTTCGATTTCTTCAGCGGGAGTGAGCAAGGGCACCCTGCCGATGGTGCCGAGGTACCAACCGATGGAGTCGGTGTTGAGTCGACCCGTCCCCTTGGCAGCCCCTTGGCGGAGCGGACCCCGGAGGGCAGGGCTGGCACCGGGATCGGCATCAGGCTCATGAATAGGCTCGACGGTCCCGGCTGCGTCAATGACGTCAGCCGAGGGCCGAGCGGAACGCAGAGGGATCCCCATCACCCTGCTCCTCCGGTTGAATTTGGCTCGGAATTTAGCAGATCTGAGGTTGCTGAGTCGTCCAGATCATGCAGAGTTCCTTTAATTCGCGAATTCAGCCCCTTCCAAGACCTTCTGGACACTCCCTGGGCCCCGTCTTGCTCTGTCTTCGAGGCTTAGTCCGGCTGGCCTGTGGGTTGGCTGTTACGGCTCTGCAGTCCGCCTCGCCAGCGTTTCATCAAGGTGTGTTGGGCGCGTATGGGCTTGCCCTGCGTGGGCTTTTGCTCATAGGTGCCGTCTGCGGCCATGTGCCAGGCCGCATCGTCGTTCAGGTAGAGCTCCAGCACGCCCTCCAGCTCCTTGATCAGCTGGGGGTCTTCGATGGGCGCCACCGCTTCCACGCGCCGATCCAGGTTGCGGGGCATCCAGTCGGCGCTGCCAATGAACACCTCAGGGGTGCCGCCGTTGCCAAACCAGAACAGGCGGGAATGTTCCAGAAAGCGGCCGATCACACTCACCACCCGGATCGTGTCGCTGAAACCAGGCAAACCCGGCCTCAGGCAACACATGCCCCGGATCACCAGTTCGATCACCACTCCGGCCTGGGCGGCCTCGTAGAGCAGGGCAATGATGGCCGGATCCACCATGGAATTCATCTTGGCCCTGATGTGCCCCCCCCGCCCTGCCTTGGCATGGTCGATTTCCCTCTGGATCAGGGCTTCCATGCCCTTGCGCAGGGTGACGGGTGCCACGAGCAACTTGCGGAAGCTTTGTTGCTTGGAAAACCCGGTGAGGTAATTGAAGAGCTCCACCAGGTCGGCGCCGAATTCAGGCCGGCAGCTGAGTATCCCGAAATCGGTGTAGAGATTGGAGGTGCGAGAGTTGTAGTTTCCCGTGCCGATGTGCACATAGTTGCGTAGACTTTTCTTCTCCCGGCGCACCACCAACATCACCTTGGTGTGAGTTTTCAAGCCGATCACGCCATACACCACATGGACCCCTGAGCGCTCCAGCTGCCTGGCCCACTGGATGTTGTTGTCCTCATCGAAGCGGGCCTTGAGCTCCACCAGGGCCATCACCTGCTTGCCATTCTCGGCGGCCCGGATCAGGGCGGCGATCACGCCTGAATCCTTGGAGGTGCGGTAAAGCGTCATCTTGATGGCCAGCACCGAGGCATCTTCCGCTGCCTGGTTGAGCAATTCCTCCACCGATGTGGAGAACAGGTCGTAGGGGTGTTGCAGGAGAACATCGCCACGCCGGATCACAGAAAAGATGCTCTGAAATTCTTCAGCCTTGATGGAGCCATCCTCCAGCAGTGTTTTCTGCGCCCGCATCAGGGGTGGGGCCGTTCGTCCCTTGTAGGGGGTGTCCCGGAGCTCAGGCAGGGGGATGCTGAGCAGGTGCATGAGATCGTCGAGGCCAAGCGGGCCGTTGATGCGGTAAACGTCTTCCGGCTCCACATCGGCACCTTCCATCAGCAGGCGCATCACGTCCTCCGGCATCTCATTGGCCACTTCGAGGCGCACCACTTCTCCGCCCAGCCGTCGTTTCCGCAACCCCTCCTGCAGGGCCTCCATCAGGTCGTCGGCCTCCAGATCCCGCAGTTCAAGATCGGCGTCGCGGGTGATCCGGAAGAAGTAATGCCCTTCGATCGTCATGCCGGGGAAGAGCATCTGCAGGTTGAAGGCCACCACTTGCTCGAGGGGCACCGCCACGAAGATGGGGGTGGGATGGCGATCGCAGAGGTTGTTGGGCAGGGGAACAAAGCGCGGCAGAATTTTCTGCGGCACTTTCACGCGGGCGAATTGCTGTTGCCCGGATTCAGGATCGCGGACCAGGGCTGCCACGTTCAGGCTGAGGTTGCTCATGAACGGGAAGGGGTGGGCCGGATCCACGGCCAGTGGCGTGAGCACTGGAAAGATCTCGGTGCGGAAGTAGCTGCTCAACCATTCTTTCTGGCGTTTGTTGAGCTTCACGTAATCCAGCAGGTAGATGCCGTGATCAGCCAGCTGCCGTTTGAGCGATTGGCGATAGTGCTGCTGCTGCAGCTCCAGCAGCGGGCGCAGCTGGTTCTGGATGGCCTCCAGCTGCTCCAAGGGCGTGAGCCCATCATCGCTGCGGGTGTTCACACCGGCCTCTTGCTGAGATTTCAGCGAGGCCACCCGGACCATAAAGAATTCGTCGAGATTGTTGCTGAAAATGGCGCTGAATTTGGCCTGTTCCAGCAGGGGCACCTCTGGATCCAGGGCTTGGGCCAGCACCCGCTGGTTAAAGGCGATCCAACTCAGTTCTCGGTTGATGTAAAGCTCAGGCGCCACCACCGCTGCAAGTTTCGCCTGGCCCATGGATTCCCTTAGCCCTACGGATCACCCTAGCAATCGAGGCCTGGTGTTCCGACGTGCTCCAGAACACCAGGCCTTCCGATTCCTATCCCTTGCCGCCAAACAAGCTACTGGTGCCGCGCCGAACCAAATAACGGATGATGTCGGAATATTTGACCTGATTCATGGCTGCTTCTTCGAAAGAGAGCCCTTGTTTGATCGAAGCAGGGACATCCCGTTGGATGTCACCACCGTTGCGATTAGCAGCTTCTTGGGTTCGGTGACCAACAATTGTGTAGCAGTCGTTTATTTTTCCGTGATGGCTTTGCTTATGCCAAAGCACATTGACGTGCTTGAATCCAAGCACTTTGAGGAACTTCACAATCAAGCCGGGCCCAATATCCCACCAAGTTTCATTGGGCTGCTGACTGACAGGATCAGGCAGGAAACGAATTAAAGAAGAATCTAACAGATAATTTTTAAACTCATTATCTGGAAGAAATCCTGTGACAACAATGGTTTCACTAATTCGATCGCTAATCTTCTGAAGGGCGAGGAAGGGATCGCGAAGGTGGAGTAGAATCATCCCCACAACACCAATTTCAAAAGTGCCTATGTCTTCGGGAATGTTATAAACAGTGCCATAGACCATCCGAGCTTTGGATTTTAATTTGTTATGGGCAAACCAAAACCCATTATTGATCTCGTCTAAGTGATGTCTGCGGTCGGCTAATTCTTGCTTGTAATCATATCCGTGATAAGGAACAATGTCCCAATCATACTCTTTGGAGAGATCGTAGGCCGTCACTTTGGCCCCCATCTTCTCCATTGCAAAGCACAGAAAACCACTGGCTGTCCCAATCTCAAGAACAGACCTGCCCCAGAATTTCACATCCCCGAGATATTCAGCCTCCTTTCCTCTCATGTCCCACTGACCATGAACAGTCCCATGGTTGGGTATGTCCATTGTGTGGTAGAAATAGCAATCCTTGATGTCTGGTTCAGGCCTGGATAGGTTCAGTGCGTCTTCAGAAAAGGACAAAACCATTTTTAATTACTGTCAATCAGATTTCGCAAAATATACCCACAACGTCCTGAGTTGTCAAGCCCCTTTGCGTCAGGGGACTTGTTTTGCACTAATGGGACATGTTGTTTGCTGATGGAGCGGTTCGAAATGCCGTGTCCCCCGACCGAAGCCTGGGGACACGGCATGTGGACCCCTACCAGAGGCCGCGGACGGGGGCTGGTGCGGGCTCGGGTTCTGGGATAGGGGCGGGGGCAGGCTCCGGCATGGGAGCAGGAGCCGGCTCAACAGCCACTGGCGGCGCCACAGGCCCACCAAAGCGCCAGCGCAAGCCCAGTCGGCCGCCCCAGCTGTTGAGGGAGCCATACGACTCACTGTTGATCGAGAATGAGGATCCCCCCTGATACACACCCTCCAGGAAGAGATCCGCCTGATGGCTCATGGCGTAAGACACGCCCACCTTTCCCTGATAGCCGAAGGTGCCCACATTGGTGCCCCGATAGGCAACCCCGTCTAAGGAGCCACTGCCGAAGCTGTAGTTGGTGTAGCCGATGCCGCCACCGATGTAGGGCACCAGGCGCCCACCCACCGGCAGATCCCAGTAGAGGCTGGCGTAGCCACTGTTCAGGTTGACGGCGCCTCCTTCATTCTCGAAGTTGCCCAGGGAGGAATCCAGGCCAGTGTTGGTGAAATGGTTGTATCCGTAGGTGATTTCGGTGCGCAGGGCGCCGAAGTCGTAGCCCACGCCCACCTCACCCGCGAAGCCACCGCCATAGGTGTAATCCCCGGATGCTGGCGAGAGGAAGTCGGTGGATTGATCGTTCAGCCAGCTCGCTCCCAGACCAAGGGTTCCATAGAAGCCTTTGCCATTCCCAGGCTCTTCAGCGTTGGCCGGCGCGCTATAGAGAACACTCATGCCGGCCAGGCTGGTGGCCCCAAGGATGAGTGCCGCTTGGCCTGCAAGGGTGCTCCGCAGAGACATGGAGATTGGGAAAGACCGCTTGACCATTCAGAGAATTCGCAAAACTTTTGCATAACGATGATTCACAAACTGGAGGCCAGTGGTGAGATGCACGGACACTTTCCCTTCCGACAACATCTGGCCGAAGGTGTCACGGGCTCATTGTGTCCCTGCCCGTTGGAGGGTTGGTCGACCCCCCACCAGCAGGGCCACCACGGGCAGGAGCCCCAGCCCCAACCAAAAGGGGCTGCTGGGCCCCAAACCCTCATAGGCCAGGCCTGCCAGGGGTGGTCCCAGGAAACTTCCCAGGCTCTGCAAGCCCTGCAGGCTGCCGAGGGCGGCCCCCTGGCCCCCCTCATCCAGGCGGCGCGACACCAGGGATCGGAGGCAGGGGGTGATCAGGCCGGTGCCCAGGGCCAGGCCCGCCACCGCCACAAAGGCCAGAGGGATGGCATTGGCGGGGCGGGTGAGGGGAATCAGCAGACAGCTGATCCAGGCGAAGCCCACGCCCGCCAGGCTGAGCCGGGTTTCTCCGAAGCGCTTCACCAAGGGGCCGATGAGAGCCCCCTGCACCACCATCGCCACCACCCCCACCACCAGAAAGGCCCCGGAGGCGAGCGGGGGCCCCCAGCCGTAGGCCTCCTTGAAATAGAGCACCAGAATGCCGGTGAAGCTATTGAAGGCAAAGAAAAACAGGAAAAACGCCAGGCACAGCCGTCCCACCTGGGGATGGCCCAACACCCGCAGGAGCTGGTGCCAGGGCTGAAGCTCCTTCGGGGTGGGCATCGGCTTGCGGGCCTCGGGCGGATGGGTTTCCGGCAATAGGCCGAGCACCATCAGCAGGTTGAACACGGCAAACCCCACGCCCATGGCGAGGGGCAGTTGCAGCGACACCCCGGAGAGCAGGCCGCCCAGGGCCGGCCCGAGGATGAAGCTCAACCCAAAGGCCACGCCGATCAGCCCAAAGGCCTTGGCCCGCCGTTCGGGGGGTGTGATGTCGGCCAGAACGGCGCTGGCGGTGGCAGCGGTGCCGCCGCTCACTCCATCGATGAGACGCGCCACGAACAGCAGTGCCAGGGGCACTCCGGCGGCGGTGGCGCCAGGCCAGAGCCGCTGCCAGGGCAGGCTCAGGGTGAGGGCAAAGAGCCCCAGACCCACCACGGAGCCCGCCACGCAGAAGGTGATCACCGGTTTGCGGCCAAACCGGTCGCTGAGGGCGCCGATCAGGGGCGTGAACGCGAACTGCGCCAGGGCATAGCTGCCCCCCAGCAGGCCCAGCACCCTGCCGTCGTTGGTGAGGTTGGCCAGCAGATAGGGCAGCAGGGGAAAGATCAGGGTCTCCCCCAGCCTGTCGTTGAGCAGGGTGAGAAAGGCGCTGAAAAGGACGGTGCGGCGCGCGCGGCTCAGGGGCTTCCCCAGCGGAGGCTGATCAGCTTCCCATGGCAGTGCGGTGCCCTAGCTGTCTCGCGATAATGGGTCTTGTTGGCATGGGAGCCGGCTTGGGCATCGCCGCCTCCGGGCTGTTGCTGGTGCTGTTTCTGTTGGCCCATCTGGCGGGCCTCGGCCTCGCCTTGTGGGATGGGCCGGCCTTCGAGCGCTACGCCATCGCCCTGCACCAGGCGCCCTGGCTCCCGGTTGCGGAGATGGGGCTGCTGGCCCTGCTGCTGACCCATCTGCTGCAGGCCCTGGCCCGTGCCTTGGCCAACCGGGCCGCCCGTGGTGCCGTTGCGGGCTCGCTGCGCAGTCGCCGGGACGGGGGGATGGAACCCTTCGCCTCCCTTGCGGGCCGGCTCATGCCCTGGAGCGGCGGCCTGCTGCTGGTGTTCCTGGTGGTGCATCTGGCCCAGCTGCGCCTGCACCGCCCCGCCGCCGGAGAGGAATTGGCCGCCCTCGGAGCCGTGCTGCACCAGCCCCACTGGCTTGGTCTCTATGCCGTGGCCGGACTGGCTGTGACGCTTCACCTGGCCCATGGGCAGGAGAGTGCCCATCGGCGCCTGGGCCTCCTGGATCCCCGCAATGCTCGGCCGATTCGCCTGGGGGGGCGGGCCCTCGCCCTGCTGATCGGGGCCGGCTTCAGCCTCTTGCCCTTCGCCCTGCTGCAGCGGGGGCTGCCATGAGTGGCCTGCCCCTGGATCCCAGGCTGCCCGAGGGGCCCCTCTCCACCGCCTGGCAGCGCACCCGGGATGGCCTGCCCCTGATCAGCCCGGCCAATCGGCGGCACCTGAGGATCCTGGTGGTGGGCAGTGGCCTGGCGGGATCCTCCGCCGCAGCCACCCTGGCGGAGCAGGGCTATCCAGTGACCCTGATCACTTATCACGACAGCCCCCGCCGGGCTCACTCCGTGGCGGCCCAGGGGGGGATCAATGCGGCGAAGAACTACGCCAATGACGGCGACAGCGTGGAGCGTCTCTTCCGCGACACAGTGAAGGGGGGCGACTTCCGGGCCCGGGAGGCGGGCTGCCACCGGTTGGCGGAGCTGAGCACGGCCATCATCGACCAGTGCGTGGCCCAGGGCGTGCCCTTTGCCAGGGAGTATGGGGGCACCCTGGCCACCCGCAGCTTCGGCGGCACCTTGGTGAGCCGCACGTTTTACGCCCGGGGGCAGACCGGCCAGCAGCTGCTCTATGGCGCCGTGCAGGCCCTGCTGCGGCAGGTGGCCCAGGGGCGCGTGACCCTCCTGACCCGGCGCGACATGGTGGAGCTGATTACGGTGGATGGGGTGGCTCGGGGGGTGGTGTGTCGCCACCTGATCACGGGGGAGCTGGAGGTGCATACCGCCCACGCCGTGCTGTTGGCGAGTGGTGGCTATTCCAATGTCTACTACCTTTCGACCAATGCGGTGAAGAGCAATGCCAGTGCCATCTGGCGGGCTTATCGCAAGGGCGCGTGTTTCGCCAATCCCTGCTTCACCCAGATCCACCCCACCTGCATTCCAAGCGGGGATGCCTACCAGAGCAAGCTCACCTTGATGAGCGAGAGCCTGCGAAATGACGGGCGGGTCTGGCTGCCCCTGATGGCGGGGGATCGCCGGCTTCCCCGGGCCATCCCGGAGGAGGAACGGGATTACTTCCTTGAGCGCCAATATCCCACCTATGGCAACATGGTGCCTCGGGATGTGGCGTCCCGCCGCGCTCGGGAGCTCTGCCTGGCGGGCCAGGGGGTGGGACCGGGTGGCCGATCCGTGTATCTGGATCTGGGGGAGGCGATCCGCCGCGATGGTAAGGGAGCCATTGAGGCTCGCTACGGCAATCTGTTGGAGATGTATGAGCGAATCACGGGAGAGGATCCTCGCGTGACACCCATGCGCATCTACCCCGCTCCCCACTACACCATGGGCGGGCTCTGGGTGGATTACCACCTGATGAGCACAATCCCTGGCCTGTTTGTGCTGGGCGAGGCCAATTTCTCCGAGCACGGCGCCAATCGCCTGGGGGCCAGCGCCCTGATGCAGGGCCTGGCGGATGGCTATTTCATTGCACCCGCCACCGTGCCGGCCTGGCTGGCCGGGGCGGCCCATCCGGAGGTGGGGGTCGACCATCCCGCCTGCCGGGAGGCCCTGGCTGCCGTGGAGGCTCGGCTGAAGGCGTTGCTGGCGCCCAAAGGGGCAGGCCTGGGCCGCCAGCCTGTGGATGGCTTCCACCGGGAGCTGGGCCTGCTGATGATCGAGGCCTGTGGCATCAGCCGATCCGGCGCCCGATTGGGGCAGGCGATCGATGGGGTGGAGGCCTTGCGCCAGCGCTTTGTTGCGGAGGGTGCCGTGGCGGAAGGGGCCGGTGGGGGCGGGCGAGGGATTCACGATGAGCTGGAGAAGGCCCTGCGCTTCCAGGATTTCCTCGGCCTGGCCGACCTGATGCTGCGGGATGCGCTGGCTCGGGAGGAATCCTGCGGCGCCCACTTCCGGGAAGAACACCAGACGGCCGAGGGTGAGGCCCTCCGGGATGACGCGCGCTTCTCCCACATCGCCGCCTGGGTGTTCAGCGGAGAAGGCCAACCCCGCCGCCACAGTGAGCCCCTCACCTTCACCACCCTCACCCCCACAGCTCGCTCCTACCGCTAATGGCCCCTTCCCTGTCGCTCACCTTCCAGATCTGGCGCCAGGTGAGCGCGGAGGCCCCCGGCGGGTTTGAGCGCCATCGGCTGGAGGGGCTGAGCCCGGATCTCTCCCTGCTGGAAGCCCTGGATGTGCTCAATGAACGTCTCATCGCCCGTGGTGAGGCTCCCATCACCTTTGAGCACGACTGCCGGGAGGGCATCTGTGGCTCCTGTGGCTTCCTGGTGAACGGCCAGGCCCAGGGCCCGGCGGCGGCCACCACCGTGTGCCAGCTCTACCTGCGCCAGTTTCGCGATGGTCAGGTGCTGGTGCTGGAGCCCTGGCGGGCTCGGGCTTTTCCCGTGCTGAAGGATCTGATGGTCGACCGCTCCGCGTTGGATCGGATCCTGGAGGCGGGTGGCTACTGCTCGGTGAATACGGGCAATGCTCCTGAGGCCAGCAGCCTCCTGGTGGGCAAGGAGCAGGCGGCGAGCGCCTTCGATGTGGCCACCTGCATCGGCTGTGGCGCCTGCGTGGCCAGTTGCCCCAATGCCTCCGCCAGCCTGTTCGTGGCCGCGAAGCTGGCCCACCTCGCACAGCTGCCCCAGGGCCAGCCGGAGCGGCGCCAGCGGGCCGAGGCGCTCCAGCGGCAGATGGAGCGGGAGGGCTTCGGAAGCTGCAGCAGCCATCTCGAGTGTGAAGCGGCCTGCCCTAAGGAGATCTCCGCCGACTGGATCAGCTGGATGCACCGGGAGCGTTGGGGACCGCGGTCGATCCAGGGCCGTTGAGCCCTGGGGCTCGGACCGGCTTCAGAGCGCCTCCAGCCCAGCGTGAAGCCCCTCGCAGACAGCGGTCAGAAACGGCAGATCCAGGGTGGCCACCGTGTCGCTGGGCTGGTGGTAGTTGGGATTGCGGAGAAAGGCGGTGTCGGTGGCCATCAGGGCGTTGTAACCCTCATCCCAGAAGGGGCTGTGATCACTGCGGCGGGTGTCGGGGAGGGGCCGGCCCCTCAGGGGCACGGGCACCACCTTGGTGGTCACATGGCGCCCCAGGTGCCAGGCCAGACCGGGAAGGAGAGGAAGGGACCGGCCGTTGGCCACCAGGGCGAGGAAATCCCCCCTGGGGCCATAGAGCCAGCCCATGGCCTCCACCGGGTAGCGCTGGCTGGGGCCCGTGAAGCCCAGCATCTCCAGACTCACCATCAGGTGGAGCCTCTGGCCATGGCCCCGGAGCTCACTGGCCAGGGCCCGGCTGCCCACCAGCCCCTCTTCCTCCTGATCGAAGGCCACCAGCCAGATGGGCCTGCGCGGTGGCACCTCGCTCCAGCGGCGGGCCAGCTCCAGCAGCACGGCCACCCCCGTGGCGTTGTCGTCGGCTCCGGGGGAATGGGGCGGGCCGTCGTAGTGGGCCCCCACCAGCAGCGGGGGCAGGCCGGAGCGGTGGCCTGGCAGCCTGAGGATCAGGTTGACCCCCCGGATGGCACCCTCCTCAAAGGGGTGCTCCTGGAGCTCTCCAAGGGCCCCCAGCCGCTCCTGGAGCAGGTGGCGCACCGTGAGGAGTCCCAGGGGGTCCCACTGGGCATGGCGCGGACGGGCCAGGAGGGCCAGGTCGGCTTGGAGGCGCTCAGCGGTTCTCACCGGGATACGCCTTCAATCAGATCAGCGGCTTTGCCCAAACCCCCAGCCGACTGGTTCGCCGCCTGCATTCGCTGGGCCTGATCGCGATAGCGAGGATTGGCGAGCATCTCCTCCACCAGGGCCTGGAGGGTGGGCACCCCGAGCTGTTTCAGGGGCAGCACCCTGCCTGCCCCGCAGGCGGCCAGTCGGGCGGCAATGCCTGGCTGTTCGTTGGTGATGGGGATCGCCAGCACCGGCACGCCAGAACCCAAGGCCGTCAGGGTGGTGTTGAGGCCCGCATGGGTGATCACCAGAGTTGCCCGTTCGATGAGCTGTTGATGGGGGGCATAGGTCACCACCAGGGGGTCGCCGGGGAGCTTCAACGGCTGGCTTGCTGGATTGCCCATGGAAATCACCAGCTGGGCCTCCAAGGGCGCGCAGGCTGCGGCGATCTGCTCAAAGATCTCCGGTCGGCCATTCTGCAGCGTCCCCAGGGAGGCATAGATCAGGGGCCGCCCATCCAGCCGCTCCCAGGGAAACGGCACGGCCTCCCGCAGCAGGGGCTCCAGGCCGGAGGGATCCGCCAGCCGGCCCACGTAGTGAAACTGGGCCGCCAAGCGCTCCCTGGGAAAATCAAAGGCCTGGGGCAACTGGGCCAGCTGCAGCAGGGGGGAAGCGGCTTCCTCCCTCAGCCGGTGCGGTACCAGCCCCAGCGCCTTGCGCTGCTCCTGCAGATCACGCCACAGGGGCTCCGTGAGCCGATCGAGCAGGGCATTGCCCAGCTGGTTGCGCCAGCGCGCCCAGGGCCGGCGGCTGGGCCGCCAGCCCGTGAAGTAGGGCGGCACGGCGGCCTCCCGGTTCACCGGCAACGCATTGCAGATCGTGATGAAGGGCAGGCCGAGCCTCTCGGCCGCCGTGCCTGCTGCCGGACTCAGCTGATCCACCAGCAGCACGTCGATGCCTGCCGTTGTGAGCGCCTGCGGCAGCTCGGCCTGCAGCATGGCCTGCTCCCTGCGGAAGTAATCCACGGAGTAGCGCAGCCCTTCCCGCCCGCTCAGGCGCCCCAGGGTGGCGTAGACCTCCTCCACGGCGCCCGGGGGAAAGGGGCCGGAACCGATCGTCACCACCTCCAGCGGGAGGCCGGCCAGCTTGCGGGCGCCATCCGCCACCGTGAACACCACCACCCCGTGGCCCCGCCGTTTCAGCTCCATCCCCAGAGCCATCATCGGATTGAGATGGCCGATGGCCGGGGGCGCCACAAGGCCGTAGCGGTGGGTCATGGGGGTTTGGCGTGCGTGACCATCCAAGCCCGAGACCAGGAGATGGCGCATTAACGGTTGTCCTTACACTCCACCCCATGCCCGATTTCTCCCTGCGACGGCGTCGCCTGCTCGGTGCGGCGGCCGTGGCCACCACGGCAGGGGCCCTGGCCTCCTGCCGCATCCGCCGGGTGGAGGACGTGAAGGCCGGAACGGCCCTGCCCCTGGTGCGCTGGCGCATGGCCACCAGCTGGCCCCATTCCCTCGACACGATCTTCGGCGGGGCGGAAACCATCAGCCGGCGCCTGCGGGAGATGAGCGACGGCCGCTTCCTGATCCAGCCCTTCGCCGCTGGGGAGCTGGTGCCGGGTCTGGAGGTGCTGGAGGCGGTTCAGAACGGCTCGGTGGAATGCGGCCACACCGCCAGCTACTACTACCTCGGCAAGAATCCGGCCCTGGCCTTCGGTACCGCCGTGCCCTTTGGTCTCACGGCCCAGCAGCAGAACGCCTGGCTCTATGAGGGCGGCGGCCAGGAGGCCATCGACGGCCTCTATGCCGACTTCGGCGTGCGCAGCTTCCCCGCCGGCAATACGGGCGTGCAGATGGGGGGCTGGTTCAAGCGGCGTCTGGAGGGGCTCGCCTCCCTGCAGGGCCTGAAGATGCGCATCCCCGGCCTGGGGGGCAAGGTGATGGCAGCCCTGGGGGTGAACGTGCAGGTGTTGCCTGGCGGCGAGATCTTCCTGGCCCTCGATCGGGGCGCCATCGACGCCGCCGAGTGGACCGGCCCCTACGACGACGAGAAGCTGGGCCTCAACAAGGCCGCCCGCTACTACTACACCCCCGGTTGGTGGGAGCCGGGCCCCACCCTCACCGCCCTGGTGAACCAGCAGGCCTGGGGCAAGCTGCCCCCCGAATACCAGGCCATGTTTACCGCCGCCTGCCATGAGGCCAACGGCCTCATGCTGAGCCGCTATGAAACCCGCAATGCCGCTGCCCTGAAGCGGCTGGTGAAGGGCGGCACCCAGCTGGAGTTCTACGGAGAGCCCATCCTCCAGGCGGCTCGCGAGGCCACCGACCAGATCCTGGCCGACAGCGCTGCTGATGCCACTTTCAAGAAGGTGTACGACCAGTGGCGGGCCTTCCGCCAGGAGGTGTTCGCCTGGAACCGGGTGAATGAGTTCTCCTATGCCCGCTTCGCCTTCGGCGAGGGCCAGGAGGCGCCATGAGCCGCTGGCTGGCCGTGGCCGATCGCATCGATGCCGTCAATCGCCTGGCGGCGGCCGTGGGCCGCTGGGCCTTGCTGCTGATGCTCGCCCTCGGCACCTGGAATGTGGTGGGCCGCTACGTGGGCCTGGCCGTGGGCCGCAACCTCAGCTCCAACGCCCTGATTGAGGGGCAGTGGTATCTGTTTGATGTGATGTTTCTGCTGGCCATGGGCTACGCCCTGCAGCGGGACGACCATGTGAGGGTGGATGTGCTCCAGAGCCGCTGGAGTCCCCGCCGGCGAGCCCGGGTGGAGCTGGCGGGCACCCTGGGTCTGCTGCTGCCTTTCGTGCTGGTGGTGCTTCTCGCCTCGGTGGAGCCCACCCTGGCCACCTGGCGCATCGGCGAGATGTCCCCCGACCCCGGTGGATTGCCCCGCTATTGGGTGAAGAGCCTGATCCCCCTGGGCTTTCTCCTGTTGGGATTGCAAGGCGTAGCCCAGGTGATCCGCCTGCTGCACGGTCACCCGTACGACCAAGGCGGGGAGGGCTGAGCCGTGGAGATTGAAGCGTTTGGTTGGGTGCTCTCCCTGGAACCAGGGGAAATTCTCGGGCCGGGGATGTTTCTGGGCCTGGTGGTGGCCCTGCTTAGCAGTTACCCGGTGGCCTTCGGCCTGGGGGGGGTGGCCGTGATCTTCGCGGCCCTGGCCATGGCCCTGGGGGTGTTCGATGGCTCGTTCCTGGCGGCGTTGCCCCAGCGGATCTTCGGGATCATGGGCAACATCACCCTGCTGGCGATTCCGGCCTTCGTGTTCATGGGCGCCATGCTCGAGCAATCGGGCATTGCCGAGCGGCTGCTGGAAACCATGGGCCGGCTGATGGGCCGCCTGCGGGGCGGCCTGGCCCTGGCGGTGGTGCTGGTGGGCACGGTGCTGGCGGCCACCACCGGGGTGATCGCCGCCACGGTCACCACCATGGGCCTGATCTCCCTGCCGGCCATGCTGCGGGCCGGCTACGACAAGGCGCTGGCCACCGGGGTGATCGCCGCCTCCGGCACCCTGGGCCAGATCATTCCCCCCTCCATCGTCCTGGTGGTGCTGGGCGACCAGCTGGGGGTGCCGGTGGGGGAGCTGTTTCTGGGCTCGGTGATCCCGGGCCTGCTGATGAGCGCTGCCTTTGCCCTCTATGTGGTGGTGATCAGCGCCCTCAAGCCCCAGCTCGCTCCTCCGCTCGACACCACCGGCCTGCCCCCACTCACGGCCGGCGGCCTGGCGAAGGTGCTGGCGGCTCCCCTGGGGCTGATCCTGCTGGTGCTGGGCAGCATCTTCTTCGGCATCGCTACCCCCACCGAAGCGGGAGTGCTGGGCGCCGTGGGTGCGATGGCGTTGGCTGGGGCCCAGGGGGGCTTCAGCCGGGCGGCTCTGCGGCAGGTGTGCGATTCCACCCTGCGGACCACGGCCATGGTGCTGGCCATCCTGGTGGGTTCTACCGCCTTCAGCCTGGTGTTCCGCGGCGTGGGGGGCGATGTGCTGATCAGCGACCTGCTCATGAATCTCCCCGGGGGCAGGGCGGGGTTCCTGGCGGTGAGCATGCTTGTGATCTTTGCCCTCGGCTTCTTCATTGATTTCTTCGAGATCGCCTTCATCGTGGTGCCCCTGCTCCTGCCCACCGCCCGCCAGCTCCTGGGCGCGGAGGGTCTGCTCTGGCTGGGGGTGCTGATCGGCGCCAACCTGCAGACGTCGTTTCTCACGCCCCCCTTTGGCTTTGCCCTCTTCTACCTGCGGGGGGTGGCGCCCCCGGGGGTGAGCACGGGTGTCATCTACCGGGGTGCAGTGCCTTTCATCTTGATCCAACTGGCGGTGGTGCTGCTCATCCTGCTGTTCCCCCAGCTGGTGACCACCCTGCCCGCCCTCGCCAATGCCGCCGGTGGTTGAGGAGATCCCCATGCCGGCGGCCCCACTGACCCTTGAGCGGGCCCTGGAGCTCTTCGACCGCCTGGAGCCGGTGGCTCCCGAGGAGGTGCTGGGCCGCTGGCGCGGGGAGGGCTTCCCCACCGGCCATCCCCTCGACGGGCTGCTGGAGGCCTGGCACTGGCACGGCAAGCGTTTCGACAGCCCGGAGGAGGTGCATCCCCTGGTGTTCCGGGCCGTGGGGGGTGGCCTGATCACCGTGGATCCCTCCCGGGTGCCGGTGGCCCTGCTGCGGGCCTCCTGGGTGGGGGCGCTCAAGCCCTACGGCGGCCTCTTCCCCTGGCTGGCTCCTCTGGTGTCCACCCCCCCGCTCCGCTGCCCGGCTGCGTTCCATCCTCCATCGGGGCAAGGTGTCGGCCGCCATGCTCTACGACCACCAGCCCATCGTGGATGTGTTTCGTCGTCTGGATCAGGAACGGCTCCTGGGGGTGATGGATTGCAAGGGGATGGCGCAACCGTTCTTCTTCGTGCTGCGGCGGGAGGGGGGATAGCCCTCACCGCAGCGACTCCGCCGCCCAGTTGAGCAGGTCTTGCGCCGCCTGGCCAGCGTTCTGCGCCGCCGGGTCCAAGCCCCCGTTAGTCTTCCCCGGCCAGCCATTGATCTGTGCGGAAGATTGGCCCAGGGCGCCTTCTCCGGGGTGTGTTCACCTGGTGGCTCTCGGCGCTGCTCCTGGCCTGCTGCCTTGGGCAGGGACTCCTTTCGCCCCTTGCGCTTTCGGGCCCACCGGCCCTGGGCACCCCCACCCACCCCCTGCCCCAGAGCAGTGAAGCGTTGGCCCGCCGCTCCCCCTGGAGCCGTCCGGAGAGCTATCCCCTCAGCCAACGCCCCCGCGCCGATCTCTATCGCCCCAGCGCCGAGTGGATGGGCCGGCTGGTGTTGCCCACCCCGGTGGAGATCGCCGATCCCCAGGCTCCGAAGGACGACTGGGTGTGGATCCTTCCCGAGCAAACCCCGGAGGCGCAGCAAGGGCTGATCGGTGAGCGGGTGCGCCTGCGCTGGGCTGATCTGCCCCACCTGAAACGGCTGGTGGCCACGGTGAGCACCGACATCCGCCTCGGGGAGGAGGCCCGGCGGGCGGAGGCCCAGGCCAACGTGGTGCCCACCCGTTTGGACGGGCGTCGCGCCGGACCCCTGCAGACCCTGGCCGGATCCCGGCCGGGCGATGACGTCATCGTCTTGCTGGAGGGGGTGGCGATGGGGGATGGGGAGCTGCGCATCGCCAGCCCGCCCGTGCAGATCAGCGGCCGCTGGCAGGCCCTGGTGACCGTGCTCGGCCCTGGCGCCGGCCCGGAGCTCTGGCGGGTGCGCCACTTCCGCGGGGCCACGGACCGTTTTGATGGGGCGGAGGAGACGATCCGCATTCCCTCTCTGCCGCCCGATCGTTTCGGCCGGCGACTGATCGATCCGGTCGGCCTGGCCGGTTCACCGCTGAATGGGCAGGGCTGGTTGATCCAGGGGGCCCCGGCGGCCGATGGGGTGTTCACCGTGCAGGCGCTCCATCCCTATGCCTTTTTCCAGCTCACCCCAATGCAGGTGGTGCCCCGCACCGAAGCCGCCCTGGCCTTCCTCCACCGCGATAACTGGAGCCCGGCATCCCTCCAGCGGGGCACCCTCTTGAGCACGGCCTTGATTCCGTCCGGAAAGCCGGCGCCGCGCTGGCGCCTGGGGGAGCGGGCCCTGCTCATGCATCTCTTTGGGGGCATCGGTGGGGTGGAGGGGGAACCCACCCCAGGCTGGACCGCCACCGGCCACTTCTCCTTCGGGGAGGCCCGGGTGGTGCGGGATGCTTTCACGGGCCAGCCGCGCCTGGCCATCCGCTACCACCAGATCTATGCCACCAACCCCAACGGGATCGTGGCGGGCAGCCAGGACTGGAGCGCCTATGCGGGCAGCCTGCAGCGGGGCTGGATCGGCCTGCGGCCCTTCTCGGATGTGCTGGTGCCCATTGGCGGGGAGGTGCTCGATGCCATCGCTCTGCAGGCCGAGATCCTGGCGGCCCGCTACCGCAGCGGGGATGGAACGGGCGTTGCTCTAGTGACCCCCTCCACCTCCTGCGTGCAGGACTCGGGCCAGGCCCTGTGGATCGCCATCCGCCAGTTGCGGGAGCAGGGCGACGCGATCCCGATGTCGGCCTTTGATCGGGAGCGGCTGACGGAACTGGGCCTGGCCTTTGATCGCCTGCTCAAGCCCTTCGGCCAGGTGCGGGGCGACTGGGCCCACAACGCCGCCCGGACCCTGACGGCGGGCACGGGCCCCGGCTCCACCCCCTCCTTCCGCCTCGATGCCGACCTCTTCCAGACCAGCCAGAGCCTGCGGGATGCCCTGCTGAGCTGGCGCTCGATCATGCCCCGCAGTGCCCACGACCTGTTTGCCGCCGAGTTTCTGCGGGTGGGCCTACCCCTGTTGGTGGTGCGCAGCAACCAGATCCCGGGGGGCAATCCCCGCCTGGAGCCCATCGCCCCCACCGTGCTCTTCGGCCAGCTGCCCCTGGTGCCCACCCTGCTGGGCCGCCTGGGCGACAGCCTCTTTCCCCAGTGGACCCCCAATGGCCCGCTCTGGAGCCTGGCGATCCTGATCGGCTATGGGCTCCTCGCCTTCCCCTTGGCTCGCCGCAGTGGCCTGCTACCCCGGCGCTGGCACTGGGCGCCCTGGCCTCGGCTGCTCCCCCGTGCCCTGGGGCTGTTCCTCTTCCCTGCACTGCAGGAGGAGCTGCTGTTCCGGGCCCTGCTGCTCCCCAGTGCCCTCGAAGGGGTGAGTCCCCTGGCGCTGGTGCCCTGGGTGGCCCTGAGTGTGGGCCTTTTTGTGGCCTGGCACCCCCTGATGGCCCGCACCCGGCGGGATCCCTTGCGCACCCTCCTGACGGATCCCCGCTTCCTGGTGCAGGTGACCCTGCTCGGTCTGGCCTGCAGCCTGGCCTATCTGGTCAGTGGGTCGATCTGGCCGGCGGTGCTGATCCACTGGCTCACCGTGGTGGTCTGGCTTCTGGGGCACCGGCTGGGCTGATGAGCTGGAGGCACCCCTTGAAGCTCTCCCTGCTCCCCCTGGCGATCGCCGGCTGGCTCGTGCTCGTCGGTCTGCTTCCAGTCCAGCCGGTGATGGCCCAGGGGGTTCCGTCCAGGCCTCCCCTGAACTGCCTGGGGGAGAGTCGGTCGCTGATCGTCTCCAGTGGCATGCCCTACACGCCGGTGCGGGTGCAGGGGCGCACCGGGTTTTTTGTGGTGGATCTGGGGGCGGATGGCAGCGCCATCTCTCCGGGCACCTTTCTGCCGGGGCCAGGGGCGGGACCCCAATCCATGGCACGCAGCGGGGATCGCTTTGAAGGTGTGGAGTTTTTCGGGCCCTGGGGTCCCCTGCGACTGAGCGTGCAGGACCACAGCACGATTCGGGGGCCGATCCCCCAGGCCGGGCTGATCGGCACCGATCTGCTCTCCGGCCACATCGTCACCCTCGACTTCACCAGCGGCCTGCTGCATCGTTCTGATGTTGGACGCTTCTGCAGCGAGGCCACTTTGCGGCAGGCGGGCTTTTCCTCCCTCTCCAGCCGCGACTACTACGGCACCCTGGGAGCCCCCCTGAGCTGCCCTGCGGCGCCGCGCGGATCTAGATGCCCCAACATTCCCATCATTCCGGTGCGGATCGGCCGCTCCCTGGCGGTGGCCCAGATCGACACGGGGTATGACGACGGTCGGTTCGCCCCATCGGTGAACATCAACCGGGCCTGGCTGGCCGAGCTGAATGCCGCTGGCGTAAACCCCCAGCGCTGGCCCGAGGCCGATCTCTCCCTGAGCACCTGCGCGGGTGTGGCGGAGCCGGTGCTGGCCTATCGCCTTCCCCAGGGCCAGGCCTTGGAGCTGGTGGGCAGCCATGGCGATGCGGTGCGGAGGCTGGAGGGCGTCACCCTGTTTCTCAAGGACACCCCGGCTCCGGCCCGGCGCTGCGGCGGCATCGGCACCTGGCAGCAACCGGCGGCCCAGCTGGGGGCCAGCGTCGTCAATGACGGCACCCTGGTGGTGGATCCGTTTGCGCAACAGGTGTGGTTCCGGGGCCCTGGCCGTTAGGCCGGTTTGCGGCACTCGAAACCGATGCCTTCCTCCCAGCGCACCCGTTCCTCCACGGAGAGGAACGTTGGGTCCGCCGAATCCCCGTAAGTCGCCCGGCGAATGCCCACGAAGCCCGCCTCCGCCAGGGCCTGCTCCATGGAGCGGAAATCCCACATCCAGAGATGGTTGGAGTTGCCCAGCCAGGCGCTCAGCATGCCCTTCAGCCCCCGCTGGCGCGTTTCCTGGCCCAGGGAGGTTTCCCGCAGGAAATCCCCCGCGGCCTGGGGGGAGGGATTGGCCAGATAGTGCTGGATGGAGGCTTCCAGATCCGGGATCACCAGGCGAAAAATGCCCCCGGGCTCCAGGAGCGCCAGGGTGTGGCGCAGGGCCACCTGGCAATCCATGAGGCAGAGGTGCTCCAACACGTGGGAGCAGTACAGCCCTTTGCAGGACCCATTCGCCACGGGCAATCCCTTGCAGATGTCGCCGAATTCCGCTTCCTCTGGAAAAAGAAATCGGTTGCGGGTGACCACGCGGCCGATCACTGGAATCCTCTCGATCCTCAGCCGGGGGGAGCCGTCGAAGTTGCGCCAGCCTTTGGCGACGGACAGGCCACAACCGTATTGCACATACTGATGTCCTTGTGCCGTCAAGTGGGGCTCGGTGACCTGGCGGGATGGTAGGGCAACCCACCCCACCAGCGGCATCACCCCTCCGGCTTGTCTGCCGCCCTGCCCCCGTCTTCCTTCTGTCGCCACCGGCGCACCACCTCCTCCGGGGTCCGCCGTTCCAGATCCACGGCGGCGTTGAGCTCCCGCATGCTGGCGGCAGAGAGGCGCCCTGCCAGCCTTTCCACGACTGGGGCGATCTCGGGATGGCGCCGCAGGCTGGCGTCGTTGAACACCGGCACGGCGTCATAGGGGGGAAAGTAGCGGCGGTCGTCCTCCAGCACCTGGAGCTTCAAGGCGGCAATCAGGCCGTTGGTGCTGTCGCCCGCGATCAGGTCGGCCTGCCCATCGGCGAGGGCCCGGTAGGTGAGGCCCAGATCCATGGCGGTGGGCGGTTCGGCAAACCGCAGGCCGTAGCGCTGGGCCAGTCCTGGATAGCCATCGGGCCGGTTGAGGAATTCATAGCCGAAGGCCGCCCGCCACCCCCGGGCAGGCGCCACCGCCTGGCTGATGGTGCGCAGTCCCAGCCGCTGGCCGTCGGCCCGGCGGATCAGGATCGCGAAGGTGTTCTCAAAACCCAGGGAGGGAAACAACCGCAGCCCGTGGCGCTGGGCGTAGAGCTGGCGCGTTCGTTTTTCCACGGCAGCCCTCTGATCGGGAGGCAGGGGCGGCTGGCCCAGGATGGCCGTCCAGGCCGTGCCGGTGTATTCCACGTAGCCATCGATGCGGCCCTGGCGCACGGCTTCATGCACCAGGGCCGTGCTGCCCAGACTGAACTCCCGCCTCACCTGCAGGGGCGTGCGTGCCTCGATCTCCTGGGCCAGCAGTTCCCCCAGGATCAGCTGCTCGGTGAAGCCCTTGGCGCCGATCACCACCGTCCCCCCGGAGCGGGGTCCTAGCTGGTGCCAGGCCACCGGAAGGGCGAGCAGCAGGGCGCCGATGAGAGCGCCGGCCAGCACCCCCTGCCCCCGCCGACCCAGCCATGGCCGCCGGGAGGCTATCCGGGCCCGCCCCTGGCCCTCTGGCTGCCGGCGTGACAGCCGCCGCTCCAGCGCCCCAAGGGCCCCGTCGGCCGCCAGAGCGATGGCCGCCGCAGGCAGGGCGCCGGCCAGCAACAGGATGTTGTTCACCGTGGCGATGCCCCGGAAGATGAACACCCCCAGCCCTCCGGCGCCAATGGCCGCAGCGATGGTGGCTCCCCCCACGGAGATCACCGTCGCCACCCGCAGCCCCGCCATCAGGCTGGGCAGGGCCAGGGGCATCTCCACACGGCGCAGCACCTGAGCGGAGCTCAGGCCCAGGGCCCGGCCCGCTTCCTTCAAGCCTGGGGGCACCTGATGCAGGCCGGTCAGCAGCCCCCGCAGCAGGGGCAGCAGGGCATAGAGGGTGAGGGCCACCACTGCGGGCGTGGGCCCGATGCCCCCCAGCAGGGGCACGGTGAGCAGCAGGCCAAAGATGGCCAGGCTGGGGATGGTCTGCACCCCATTGGCCAGGCCGAGCACCAGCCGGGCCCAGGAGGGCCGGTCACGAATGGCCACCCCGAGGGGCAGGGCGATCAGCAGGGCCAGAGCCACTGCCAGGGCCACTAAGAGAAGGTGCTCCCCGCTGCGTTGGAGAATCTCGCGTGCCAGGGCGGGGGTCATGGCGGGGGCTCAGGGGCACGCCAACCCCATCCTGCGCTGAGGGTGTTGGGCTGGCCTGCTTACAGCCTCTTGCAGCGGCGGCGCAGCCGGCGGGCGCTGTGCCAGCCCGCTAGCGCACCGGCCAGGGGAAGGGGGCCTGGAACGGGCAGGAGGTCTGGGGTGCTGGTTGGGGGCTCGCTAGAGCGGATCCACTGAATCCTTGGGATGTCTAAAGCTTCCTCCATCAAGTCGGTTTGCTCATCTGCTAACAAGCCGTTCACGGCCACCTTCGTAAATGGCTTGTCACGAAAGGTGAGCTCTGCATGAAAGGGTTGGAGCGGCTGCACGCAGATCAGCCCTGAGTTGATGGACCAGGCTTCAATCTGCAGCAGACCATCCGCGGAGGCCTCGCTGGGAATCTGCCACCCCAACAAATGGCATGGTGTGGGGAGCGATCCAAGGAAGGTCACGCGATGGACGTTTGTGGCGTTGGACTTGGCCATCCCAACCTTTTCAATTGCGAGCCAGCTGCGGCGTTTGATGGGCTGCTCCGCTTCGCTGTTGATTGTGGGTTCGGCTTTGGCGCCTGCCCCGATGAATAGGCTTGTTAGGGCGATGGCCACAACAGGAGCCCATAGAAGACTCCGGGAAGATTGGGAAAACTTCATGGCGGAGTGTGTAAATTCGATCGACTTGCCAGGGCAAACCTGATAGCCGAAAGTCTAGCTGAAAATCAAAAAACATCCAATTGCTATGTAGGAAATACTTAGCCGCGAGGCGACAAGGTGGGCCCTTGGGTTGGATTCAGGCCCAGGCCCCGTCGCCGCCCCGCAGATAGGTGCGGAGGTTGACCCCCGCCTCCATGGCGGCCGCCAGCAACTCGGCTCGCTGGAGCTCATCGAGGGCATCCCAGAAGGCGTGGAATAGGTCTAGGGACGCTTTGCCCATCCCCACCAGCCCCAACACCGATAGCGGCAGGCTCAGCCAGGGACAAACCAGCAGCACCACTGCCAGGATCATGCTCACGGCGGCACCGTGTTTCACCGATTCCCACACCGTGCTGGCGATCATCTGCACCTGCACGGCCCGGGTGATGTCGCCTTGGCGGCGCAGGGCTTCGGTGCGCAGGGCCGAGAGCAGAGCCTGGTAGCAGGCATACACCGCCATACCCCCCAGGGTGGACTCGGCCAGGAATTCCCCGTTGCTGAAGTGGCCACCGTTGAAGTTCACATCCAGGGCTGCCAGGCCCGCCGCTGGGGCCATCTCGATGCCGGCCCTGGGAATGCGGAAGGGATCACGGGCGCGGCCCATGGCGCGTACTGACAGGTAGGGCTTCCATGGTGGCACCGAATCAATCCATCAGCAGGCGGTAGGCCGCATCAATCCGTCGAAAGGCTTCAGCGTCCCCCCCCAGATCGGGGTGGTGGGTTTTGGCCAGGCGCCAGTAGGCCCGTTTGATCGCCTGGGGGCTGGCACCGACCTCCAGGCCCAGCAGCTGCAAGGCCTCACTCCGGGGATCGGTTCCAGGAGTCGCTCCTGGCCGCGGGCCCGGTCCTTTCTCCCGGCCCGTGTCTGAGCCGGAGGGGTCCGTCTGGCCCTGGCTCTGGTTGGCCTGGCTGTGGTTTTCGGTGCGGGTTCCCCGCCTCCGCCTGGGCTCTGTCCCTTGGCTCTGTGTTCCTTGGTTCTGCCCTTGCCCCTGCCGCTGCTCCAGGCGCTCCACCCGCTGGCGCAGTTCTTCCACCACCCGCAGGGGCTCGTCGTTGAGCCACTCCACAGCCCGCGGCCCGAAGAGGGCAAAGGCGGCCCGCACGGCCCAGCGCCCCCGGCTATGGGGCCCCCGCAGCGCAGCGGCCAGTTCGGTGCCCAGGCCAGGGTTGTGGCGATTGAGCTCCTCCTCCAGGCTGAGGGTAGGGTTCCACCACTGGCGCCGCAGCTCCTCGATCAGCCCCCGCAGGCCCCCCGGCGGTCCCACCCGCAAGCCCGACCAGCCCGGATGGCGGGCCATCGCCTGGCACCAGCGCTCCGTCTGCTGCTTGGTGAGGCCCGGCGCCGTCCCCGTGGCCACCCGAGTGGGGCCCTGGCTGCGCTGATGCTCCAGCTGCTGGCGCAGGGCCCACACCTCCCGACGCAGGGCCTCGTTTTCGGCCAGCAGGCCCTCCACGTTGGCGGTGATCGGCCGGTTGCGGGGGGGGGACCGCCAACGGCGGGGATCAAAACCCATCCGAGCCGGAATGCCAACGCATCGCCATTCTGACCCAATTGGGGGCCTGGCCCATGGGTGGTGAGTGGGGGGATTGCCCTCTGGGAAAGCCGTGCACGTTGCCCCACTGCCACACCCTTCCCCAACCCATCACCCCAGCTCCAGGCAGGCCAGCCCATACACATCCGCCAGGGACACCGCTGGCGCCGTGCCCCGATACATGCGCAGGGTTTGGGAGAGGGGCACAAATCCCAGCTCCTCCAGCAGTGGCGCCGCCAGGGGATTGGCCCCGGGCCCATCGATCAGCACCGCGCCGGCGTGGCGCTGGAGCAACCCCTCCATCAAGGCCCGGGCGGCTGCGGGGTGATCGGCCACCAGGGGCCCGATGCGCCAGCCCTCGCCGTCTTTGAGCAGGGAGGGGCGGATGCGGCCGAAGCCGTGGCAGGTGCCCTCCCGATCCAGCAGGGCGTGCACCGTGCCCGCCGGATGGTGGAGCCACTGGTGCAGGAAGTGGGGGCGGGGCGAAGGCTCCCGTTGGGCATCAAAGCGTTGCACCGCCATTTCCGGAATGGCCTCGCCGGTGAGCAGGCACCAGGCGGGCTCCTGCACCGGTGCCGTGGAGGTCTCGCCTGGCGAGAGCCCTCGATCCTGGTTGCTGGGACCAGCGCCTCCTTCAGCCCGCTGCCAGCGGGTGGTGGGGGAGCCGGGCTGGAACCCCCAACCGCCGTAATCATCCACCCGATCGAGGGCCGCCTCCAGGCCGATGCAGGGCACATCCTCAAGATGGTGGAGGGCATGGCGCCAGAGCTCCACGCCGTAGCCCTTGCCCCGTTGGTGGGGCGCCACCAGAAACATTCCGATGAAGCCGTAGGCGGCGTTGTAGCGCACGCCAGCGATGCACCCCACCGGCTCCTGATCCAGCCAGGCCACCCAGAGCCCCTGCTGGTCGGTTTGGCGGTAGATGGCAACATCGCCCTCTCCAGGAGCGAAGCCCTCCTGCCGTGCCCAGGCGGTCACGGTGGGGATGTCCGCCGGGGTGAGGGGACGAATCGTGAGAGAGGAGTGCATCAGGCCATGGCTTGGGCAGAGGGTGGGCTGGGCAAACTTTAAACAATCATCCCAGAGAGTTTGCGTGGTAGAGTAAAGAAAAATAGCCTGCTATTCCCCGATAACAATTGGCCAAAAAGTGCCCTCAAAGCGATCATCAATATGGACCCTGGATGGGCTTGAAATTACCATCATTCTTCTGGTGATTTCTTGATTCTCTTTGATATCATTGAGTGGCCTGGATTGCATGTTGACGCACCTATCAAGGCTGGATGATCCTGAGCAGCCGGATCACTTGCTCCGTTGCACTGGCCAACAGATCCCCGGTCCGTTTCATGGCGCTGGCCAGATCCATCGGTCCGTTCACCAGGGAAAACATCGCTTCCACGCCCACCTCATGCAGCGCACCGGCACCTGGACCGATCTCCCCGGCGATCACCACCACCGGCACTCCAGCAGCGGCGGCGGCGCGGGCCACCCCATGGATGGTTTTGCCATGGGCCGTCTGGGCATCCACGCGCCCTTCGCCGGTGAGCACCAGATCGGCCCCGTCCAACGCCGCCACGAAGCCACTGGCCTCCAGCATCAGCGCGATGCCGGGGCGCAACTCCGCAGCAGTGAGGGCCAGCAGCATGGCGCCCATGCCTCCGGCGGCGCCCGCCCCGGGTCGGTCTCGCACAATCCGCCCGCTGGCCGTCTCCAGCAAGGCGATCAGGTGGGCCAGGCTCGCTTCCAGCTCTGCCGCCATCGCCGGGGTGGATCCTTTCTGGGGGCCATACACCGCCGTGGCCCCATGGGGCCCAAGCAGGGGATTGTCCACATCGCAGGCCACCTCCAGGCGGCAGGTGGCCAGGGCCGGATGGAGCCCTGAGAGGTCGATTGAGGCCACCTCTGGAAGCCGCTTCCCGCAAAGCGGCTCCACGATCGCCTCACCATCGCCGCGCAGAAAGCGCACCCCCAGGGCCTGGGCCATGCCGGCCCCCAGATCGTTGGTGGCCGAGCCGCCGATGCCCAGGATCAGGTGGTGCGCCCCGGCCTCTAGGGCGGCGGCGATCAGCTCGCCCGTGCCGAAGCTGGTGGTGTGCAGGGGATTGCGCTGGTCCGGGCTCACCAGGGGCAGCCCGGAGGCGCTGGCCATTTCCAGCACCGCCCGCCCTTCTCCCAGCCAGCCCAGCTGGGCCTCCACCCGGGCGCGCTCTGCAGTCAGCGGCCCCGTCACTTCCACGGACTGAATCCAGCCGCCGGTGGCGGCCACCAGCGCTTCGGTGGTGCCCTCACCCCCATCGGCCAGGGGGATGGCCCGGATCTCCGCTTCCGGCACCACCCGCCGAATCCCATCGGCCATGGCTGCGCAGGCCTGGGTGGCGCCCAGGGCACCCTTGAAGGAATCGGGAGCGAGCACAAGCCGCATGGCGTTAGTGCGCCCCGTGATGATGGTGGTGGGCCTGCACGGGATCGGCGGCCACCCGGGAGGCGGCAGCGGCCTTCCGGGCATCCACCTGGTCGCGGCCCAGGCGATAGATGCTGCGTCCGTCCTTGATCGTTTCCACCACCTTGATGGTGGCGATCTTGGTGGGATCCACCTTCAGCGGGTTGCCCTCCAGGATCACCAGATCGGCCCGCTTGCCTGGCTCCAGGGTGCCCTTGCTGGTCTCTTCAAAGTATTGATAGGCGGCCCAGTCCGTGATCGCCTTCAAGGCCACGTAGGGCGATACCCGCTCGCTCGGCCCCAGCACGAAGCCGCTGCGGGTGGTGCGGTTCACGGCGGTCTGGGTGAGGCGCATCATGTCGGGGGGCACCACCGGCGCGTCGTTGTGGTTGGTGAAGCGCAGCCCCTTGCTGTGGGCGTAGGCCATGGGGCTGATGCCAGCCGCCCGCGCTTCCCCCACGTTCTTGCGGTGCCAGTCGCCCCAGAAGAAGGTGTGGGCGGTGAAGAAGCTCGGCACGATGCCGAGGGCGGCCATGCGGTCCACCTGGTCGTGGCGGGCCAGCTGGGCATGGATGGCCACGGGCCGCAGATCCTTGGCGCCATAGCGGGCCCTGGCTCTGCCCACCGCCGTGATCAGTTGCTCCACGGCCGCATCCCCGTTGGTGTGGGTGAGGATCGGGATGTCGTTGCGCCAGCCCAGGGCCACCCAGTCGTCCACCTCCTGCTGGGTCATCACCGGGTAGGCCCGGTAGTCGGCCGATTGGCCCGGTGGCGGGGTGGTGTAGGGCTGGCTCAGGTAGGCGGTGCGGCCCTGGGGGGAGCCATCGCTGGTGAGCTTGATGCCGCCGATCTTGAAATGGTTCTCGTAGACGCCCACCCGCAGCTTCGCCGGCGTGCCGGCGGGGTTCAGGGTGGTGCCGACGGGCTTGGCCTGGGGGCCAGCGAATTCCCGGCCCGCATTGGCCTGCATGGAGCCTAGGGGCCAGGGGGCGCCGGGTTTCACGATTTCCACCTCCTTGAGTTTCGGCTCCAGGGTTGCCGGATCCCCGAGCACCTTGAAGAAGGGATAGGCCACCACATCCAGGATCAACCGCCCTTGCCGGCCGGCCTCCCGCAGTAGCTCCAGGTTGCCCGGGTTGCTCAGGCCATCCTGGGCGGTGGTGAGGCCGAAGCTGGCCCACCAGCGCTGCACCTCCTCCAGATTGGCCAGCCGCTGGGCGAGGCTGGGCTGGGGGATCAGGGGCAGGAAGGGATAGCCGGCGGTTTCCTCCAGCACGCCGTTGGGTTCTCCCGTGACCGGATCCCGCTGGATCACGCCGCCGGCGGGATCGGGGGTGGTGCGATTGATCTTCACGAGGGCCAGGGCGGCGCTGTTGGCGACGGCGAGGTGGCCGGAGGCATGGAGCAGCAGGATCGGCACCGTGGCGCTCACCGCATCCAGATCGGCCCGGGTGGGATGGCGCCGTTCGGCCAGCAGGCTGTCGTCGTAGCCCGTGAAAAACACCAACTGGCCCGCTGGGGCGGGGTGTTCAGCCAGCCAGCGGCGCACCACCGCCTGGATATCGGCCACGGTCTTCACCGTCCCCACCGGTGGCGGGCTCAGGTCGGGCCGGCCCCAGGTGGTCACGTAGTCGGGCAGGTGGCCGTGGGCATCCATGAAGCCCGGCAGCAGGGTGCGGCCGGCCAGGTTCACCCGCCGAGATCCTGGTCCGACCAGGCGCAGGGCCTCCGCCAGGGGGCCCACCTGCACGATCCGGCCGCCGCGCTCCACCAGGGCCTCGGCGTAGGTGGGCCGATCGCCAGCCATGGTGAGGATGTCTCCGCCGCTGTACACCGTGGCAAGCGGGGCCGGGTTGCCCTGCGGTGCCCCGGCGAGGGCGGCTGGCCCTCCTATCCAGGTGCCTGTCAGGAGTAGGACCGCAACGGCTCCCATGGCCGTCCTCGGCTGACGCCGTGATGGGGGCGAGGGCGGGCACCACCGCAGGAAGGCGCGCGCTCCGCAGGGCCGTGGGCCAGGCAAAGGCAGGATCATGATCCGGAGAGGGAGACCCCCTTCAGGATGACCCGCCCCCTGCGCTTTGGCAGGCTGTGCAGGCGGACCCATTCCCCATGACCCATTCGGCGTGGCCTCGCTCCTTTCTCCCTGCCCTGCTGCTGCCGGCTCTGCCGGCGCTGGTGGGTACCCCACCCCCCGGTGGTGCGGCCCCCAAGGGCTTCTCCCCCCCAGCCATCGTGCGCCGGGCCGAGACCCGGCACGTGGGGGGCGTCACCGTGAGCGTGGCCACCCTCAGCGATGGGGAGGCCCGCCAGCTGGTGGGGTTTGATCTGACGAAGGCCCAGATCCAACCGGTGTGGATCCGGGTGCGCAACGGGGAAGACACCCGCTACTACATCCCCCCGATCACCATCGACAACGAGTATTTCTCCCCCCTGGAGGTGGCCTGGCAGGGGCACCGCCTGCTGGATCCAGCGGGCAATGCCCGCATCGATGCTCGCCTGCGACGGATGGAGCTGCCGGAGTCGGTGGATCCGGGCCAGACGATCAGCGGCTATGTGTTCACCAACCGGGATGAGGGGATTAAGTATGCCGATGTGGAGCTGGTGGCGCCGGGGCGGAGGCGGGTGCGGCGCCTCTCCTTCCTCACCCAGGTGCCCGGGCTGCGCACGGATTTCCAGCGGGTGAACTGGGACCACCTGCAGGCGCCCGGCCGCATGACCGTGCTCACGGAAGCCCAGCTCAAGACCTGGCTGGAAGCCCTGCCCTGCTGCACCCTTGGCGGGGACCGCCGCACCCCCGCCGATCCCCTCAACATCGTGCTGATCGGCGGTGCTGAGGCGGTGTTTCCCGCTCTGGCCCGGCGGGGGTGGCATGTCACCCAGAGCCTCTCCGCCGACTCGCTCTGGCAGACGATCACCTCCTCGGTGTTGGGGCACCGCTACCGCTACGCGCCCGTGTCGCCCCTGTATCTGTTTGGCCGGCCCCAGGATCTGGCCTTGCAGAAAGGCCGCAGCGACGTCAACCAGCGCAATCACATGCGCCTCTGGTTGGCGCCCGTCACGGTGACGGGCACGCCGGTGTGGGTGGGCCAGATCAGCCGCGACATCGGCGTTCGACTCACCCGCAAGACCATCACCACCCACAAGATCGATCCCTCCGTGGATGAAACCCGCTGGTATCTGATGCAGGATCTCTATTTCTCCGAGGGGCTGGAGCGCTTCGGCTTCGTGGAGGGGGTGGGCGCGGCCCCGCCCGAGCGCCCCCGCTTCAACTTCACCGGCGACCCCTATGAAACCGACGGCCTGCGGGCCGTGCTCTGGCTTTCCGCCCAGCCCGTCAGCTACCACCGGGTGGCCACCCAGTGGCCGCCGCCCCGGGGGCCGGTGCCGGGCCCTCGCCTCGCTCCAGGTTCCCCACCCCCCTAGGTTTAGATGGGCTGCAGGGCCACGGAGGGTCTGGTTGGCCTGGGAAAAAAATAGGGGCATGGCCGTGCAGGACCCAGCTTGAAGCTTCAAAAGCCTGGCCTCCCCGCTGGCCTTCTGTTCCGCAGCTGCCTTCTCAGTGGGGGCCTCAGCCGGCGCATGGGCTGCGACAAGGCCCTGCTCACCCACCCTCACGGAGTCACCTGGCTGGAGGCCACCCTCGCGCTCCTGCTGGAGCTGGAGCGGCCGCTGACCCTGCTCAGTGGTCACCCCACCCATCACACCCTCGCCCAGGAATGGCTGGCGGCCAGGGCGTCGGCAGGACGTTCCGACCCCCCCATTGCGTTCTTTCTGGAGCCTTCCCCCCAGGAGGGTCCCCTGATGGCACTCGGCAGGCTCATGGAGCACCATCCGGGGGAGCGGCTCCTCCTCTGCCCGGTAGACATGCCCTGGTTGGATCTCGCCACCCTGCGGGCCCTCCTCGTCGCCGCGGAGAGCGATTCGCGCCCTGACCGGATCCATCTGGCCCATGACGGCGCGCGCCTCCAGCCCCTGTTGGCCCTGGTGCCCGCCCCGGTCGACCGACGCCGGCGGCTGGAGTTGGCTCTGGAGGCGGGGGAGCGGGGGCTGCAGCGCTGGTTGGCGGGGGAAGCCTGGCGCGCCGTGGCGTTGCCCCCCGGTCCTCTGCGCAACGCCAACCGGCCTGAGGACCTGGGCCCTAGCGTTTTTCCTTCCCCCGCTCCAGGCCCCTGAGCCCCCGCGACCGTCCCCTCGACCGCCACGGCCGGCCCCTTGGTGTGCTGCGGCTCTCGCTCACGGCCCGCTGCAACCTGGCCTGTCCCTATTGCCTGCCCGATGGCACGGAGCCTCCGGGCCTGCTCAACCAGGCCCAGCGCCTGGCGGTGGTGGCGGCGGCGGTGGAGCTGGGGGTGCGCCAGCTGAGGCTCACTGGCGGTGAGCCCCTGCTCCATCCCGGCCTGGAACACCTCATCGCTGCTGTGGCTCCCCTGCGCATGGGGGACGGTCTGCAGGAGGTGAGCCTCACCAGCAACGGGGCCCTATTGACCGCCGAGCGGGCCCGGGCCCTGCGGGCGGCCGGGCTGGACCGGCTCACCCTCAGCCTGGATGGGGCCAGCGGGGAAGTGGTGGCCGCCATGGCGGGCCTCAGGGGCGGGCCCGCCGCCGGTGAAGCCCTGCTGGCGAGGGTTCTGGCCGCGATCGACCATGCCCGGGCGGCCGGCTTTGATCCGGCCCTTGGCGCCCTTAAGCTCAATGCCGTGATCCAGCGGGGTCGCAATGAGGATCAGCTGCTGCCCCTGGCGGCCCTGGCCCGGGAGCGGGGGGTGGAGCTGCGGCTGATCGAGTTCATGGATGTGGGCAACCGCAACGGCTGGCGGCCCGAGGCGGTGCTCAGCGCCGTCGAGATGGTGGAGCGGATTGGCCGCCAGTGGCCCCTGGAATCCCTAGGCCGCGGCGTCCATGGCACCGCTAGCCGCTGGAGCTACCGCGATGGTGGCGGGCACCTGGCGGTAGTGGCCTCGGTGAGCGCCCCCTTCTGCGGCGATTGCAATCGCCTGCGGGTCACCGCCGATGGCCGTGCCTACACCTGTCTGTTCGCTTCCCCTGCCAGTGGCCTGGATCTGCGGCCCTGGCTCCTGCCCGGCATCCCCGGAGGGGGTCTTCGGCGGGCCATCGCCGGCCTCTGGGAAGGGCGCGGTGACCGCTGGAGCGAGGAGCGGCAGGAGGGCGGGCCTGCCGTGGCGCTCCATGCGGAGATGGCCTATCTGGGTGGTTGATCTGGTCGCCAGAATTGGATGCGAGCACGCCCTCCGATAACGCCCCCATGGATCTGACCAACCCCGGCACCCAGGCCAACCTTGAAGCCGCCTTCGGGGGCGAGAGCATGGCCAACCGCAAGTATCTGTTCTTTGCGGAGGTGGCCAAGCAGCTGGGCAATCCGGATCTGGCTCGCCTCTTCCGCGATACGGCCAACCAGGAGACGGAGCACGCCTTCGCCCACTTCCGGCTGCTGCATCCCGAGCTGGTGGTGGCCGATCCGGAGGCCCTCTCGCCAGCGCAGAAGGGGGTGCTCCTGGCCCGCTGTCTGGAGCTGGCGATCGAGGGTGAAACGTATGAATACACCACGATGTACCCCGAATTCGCGGCCCAGGCCCGTGTCGACAGGGATGGCGACGCGGCGGCGGAATTCGATGGCCAGGCGGCAGAATCTGGCGAGCATGCGGCCATCTTTCGCCGCGCCGCCAGCAACTTCGGTTTCCTGGCCCCGATTGAGCAGCACCACGCCGAGCGCTACGGGGTGGCTCTGGAAGCTCTGCAGGGCAAGGGCGAGGCGGGAGAGGCGGCCACCCCAGTGCCGGGCAAGTGGATCTGCAAGGTGTGCTCCATGATCTACGACCCAGCCGTGGGCGATCCCGACTCGGGAATCGCTGCAGGCACCCCCTTCGAGGCCATCCCCGAGAACTGGGTCTGCCCGATCTGCGGCACCCGCAAGGCCAACTTCATCCCCTACCGCGAACCGGAGTTGCTGGCGGCCTGATGCCCGAGCGATCAGCGGGGCTCTGCTGATCGCACCAACACCGGTACCCGCTTGAACGCCGGCGTGCCGCTCTCGGGATCCACCACCGCGTGCATCAGCACATTGGCTCACGGCTTTGTCTCCATGGCCGTGGGTGCCGCTTGAAGAGTCCACGGTAGGCAGAATTTAAGGGTCGTTAGTCATCACAGCACCGGCTGATCAGGGGCCTCCCGCAGCCGGGGCAGCAGCTGCACCAGGTTGCAGGGGCGGGTGTTGGCATCCAGCTGGGCGCCGATCAGCCGGTCCCAGCCGGTTTGCACCGCATCGATGGAACCGGGCAGCACGAAGATCAGCGTGCCGTTGGCCACCCCCGCGAGACACCGGCTCTGCAGGGTGCTGGTGCCGATGGTCTCGAACGAGAGCACCCGGAAGAGCTCCCCGAACCCGTCGATCGTCTTGTCCAGCAGCGGTGCCACCGCCTCGGGGGTGCCATCCCGGCCGGTCAGGCCCGTGCCGCCGCTGCTGATCACCACCTGCACGGTGGGATCGGCAATCCAGCGGCTGATCTCGGCGCGGATCCGGTAGCGGTCGTCGGGCACGATCAGGCGCCCGTGCAGACGGTGGCCGGCGGCCTCCAGGCGCTCCTGCAGAGCGTCGCCCGAGCGGTCGTCGGCCGGGGTTCGGGTGTCGGACACCGTCAGCAGGGCAATGGCGAGGCTCACGGGGGGATCCGGCGCTTGCCCCATTCTGTTGGCCCCCGGTTGTGCAGGTGGCTTGGCCCAAACTGGAGGATCTCCCCCCGTCAGCGATGCCCGGCTCCGATGCCAGTGCCCCCATGGTTCGGGTGCGTCTGTTCGCCTCTCTGCGGGAGGCGGCGGGCTGGGCGGAACGGTCGGTCCCAATGGATGGTGGCTCGACCACTCCTTTCGCGCTATGGCACCAGCTTGGGCTCGGCTCGCTTGGGCCGGGGCACGGCAGTGACCCGCCGGGCGGAGAGCCCCTTCCTGGCGGGGTGCGGGTGGCCATCAACCAGCAGTTCGCCTCCCCCCATGCCCCCCTGGCCGAGGGCGATGAGCTGGCCTTTCTGCCTCCGATCACCGGTGGCTGACGCTGGAACCATGGGGTCTTCCCCCCCCGGGCCCTCCGTGCGCAGCCATCTGGAGCTGGCTCCCCTGGCTCCCTTCCAACTGGTGGAGCGGTGGCAGGCGGAGTTGTGGCCCCCTCCCGCCGTTGCCCCGGCGGCCATGGGGCTCTTTGTGGGCCGGGTGCGGGGCACCACGGCGGCGGGGTTGCCCCTGGAGGCTTTGGAGTTGGAGCACTACCCGGGCATGAGCGAGCGACTGCTGGAGCAGCTGGCCCGCTCCTGCGCCGAACGCCGGGGGGTGGAGGCCGTCGGGGTGGCGCATCGGGTGGGCACCATCCATCCCGGCGAAGCCATCGTTGTGGTGGCGGTCTTCGCCGACCGGCGGGGGCCCGCCCAGCTCTGCTGCCAGGAGCTTCTGGAGGCCCTCAAGCACGAGGCTCCCTTCTGGAAACGGGAGTGGAGCGGCGGAAGGGGCACCTGGGTGGCGGGAAACACACCGCTGGAGGAGGGTGGGGGCGTTCAGGTGCCGCGCCCGTTGCCGTAGGCCACCACGCATGCGGCGTTCAGCAGGTGGGCGTTGACGGCGGTGGCCGGGACACCGTTGAGGGTGCCCTGGCGGCAGTTGCCGCTGGCCGACTGGTTCACCATGCCGTTGACCCAGGTGAACGCCACCGAATCGGGCTGGATCGCTTTCACGGAGGCGTAGTTCAGCTGGTAGCTGGTCTGGGGCACCACGATCACCGTGGACTCCTGGGCAGCCGAGGCATTCACCGCACTGGTGATGGCGGCGGCGGTGGCCATGCCGGCCACCCCCCAGGCCACCGGTGCGGTGCCGTACCAGCCGTAGGGCCAGGGCCGCGCGGCCCAGTATCCCCCATAGGCCCAGCTGGCATGCCAGGCGCCACCGCCATACACGCCGGGCCCCGGGCGGCCCACCCCAACCCCTGGCCGCACGCCGGCTCCGGGGGCACCGAAACCAGCGCCGGGGCGCACGCCGGCCCCGGAGGCGGGGCCGCCGAGGCCCCCCCCGAGCCCTGGCCGGGCCAGGGCGGAAGCCCCGGGCCAAACCAGCACCGCCAGGGCGCAGAGAGGGAGGAAGGCAGGGGATCGGAAGCGGCGGGTCATGGGTCGTTGCGGTGATGGGGGAAAGGGGAGGGGCTGAATTCAGCCGGGGTCTGCTGCGGGCGCGTCCAAGCCGTTGTGGGTGTCCTCAAAGCGATCCGTGCCCCCGATTGTGAACGCGTGCGCGCGATCAAGATGAAAGGGTGGAGCCTGCCGCTTTCCCGCAAGCCCTCACAACACCCCCACCCGCAGCAGCTGGGCCCACAGCAGGGTGCCCGCTTCCAGGTTGCCCAGCTCGGCCGGGATCTCGAGCAGCAGGTCGGCCCCCTGCAGCGAGCCGATGCGGGAGGAGGCCTGGCTGCCCTCCACCAGCGCCAGCAGCTCGCCGCCTTCGCCTACCTGCAGCCGGGCCCGGGCCAGCTCGGGCCGGCCGGCGCCGCGCCTGAGCGGTGCGGCCAGGCGCACCTGCAGGCGGGGCAGCAACTGGGGTTCAGCCCCCTCCAGGGCCTGCAGGGCCGGCCAGAGAAGCTCCAGGGCCGTGACCGCCGCCGCCACCGGGTTGCCCGGCAGCCCGAAGAACGGCTTGCCGCCCAGCTGTCCGAAGGCGAACGGCCGCCCCGGCTTGAGAAACAGCTTCCAGAAATCCACGCTGCCGCGCTCGGCCAGCAGCGGCCGGATCCAGTCGGTGTCGCCGGCCGACACACCACCGGTGCTCACCACCACATCGCACCCGGCCGCCAGCTGCTCCAGGGCCGCCGCCAGGGCCCGGGGCTCATCGGGCACCAGCCGCTGCTCCGCCACCCCGTAGCCCAGCCGTGCCAGCAGAGCCACCAGCAGGGTGCCGTTGCTCTCCCAGATGGCGCCGGCGCCCCGTGGCTCACCGGCCATCACCAGTTCATCGCCGCTGATCAGCAGGCCGATGCGCGGCTGGGGCTGCACCGCCAGCGCCGCCACGCCGCAGCCTGCCAGCCGCCCCAGATCCGCTGGCCCCAGACGCACCCCGGCCGCCAGCAGCTCCTGGCCCGGCGCCGCCTCCTCATCGGCGGCCCTGATCCAGGTGTTGGCGCTGGCCTCGCCCGCCAGCCGCACCAGCTCCCCCTCAGCCCGCACCAGCTCCTGGGGCAGCACCCGCGCCGACCCCTCCGGCAGGGGCGCGCCGGTGAGGATGCGGATCGCCTCGCAGGCGGCCAGCACCCCGGGGAAGGGAGCACCGGGGGTGGAGCGGCCCAGCAGCCGCCAGGCTGTGCCCGTTGGCGGCGGTATGGCATCGGCGATGGCGTAGCCGTCCATGATCGAGGCCCGGAAGCCCGGCACCGCCTCGCGTGCCGTGCAGGCCTCGGCGCTCACCCGCCCCAGACAGGCAACCAGGGGCAGCCGCTCGCGGCCGGCCAGGGGCGTGAGGGCGGCCAGCACCCGGCGGCGGGCTTCCAGCAAAGGCAGGCCCTCGCGGGGGAAGGGTTCAGCCATCGGGTGCTCCAGCGGCCGGGGGGGCGGTTTCTCCGGGGGTTTCGCGGGTGGTCGGTGCTTCGGGGTGGCGCCAGCTCCCATGGCGCCCGCCGTGCTTCTCCAGCAGGCGCACGGGCCCGATGGTCATGGCGGGATCGGCGGCCTTGAGCATGTCGTAGAGGGTGAGCAGGCCGACCTGCACCGCGGTGAGGGCTTCCATCTCTACGCCGGTGGGGGCGGTGGTGCGGGCGCTGGCCTCCAGGCGCAGCCCTGAGCCATCGACGGCTGGCTCGATCGTCACCCTCACCCCCGCCAGGGGGAGGGGATGGCAGAGGGGAATGAGCTCGGCGGTGCGCTTGGCTCCCTGGATGGCCGCCACCCTTGCCACCGCCAGCACGTCGCCCTTGGGGGCGGCGCCGTCGAGCACCAGGGCAAGGGTGGTCGGGGCCATGCGCAGAAACCCCTCTGCTGTTGCGCTGCGGTCGGTGGCAGATCGGCCGGCCACGTCCACCATGCGGGCGGCACCGCGTTCATCGAGGTGGCTGAGGTGGGAAGGTTCCATGGGCCAATGATGCCTGGCGCGCGCAATGTAACGACCAATACATTTCGAGGGGTCTTGGGCTTGGTCCAATACCAGCTTCAGCCGTTCTTCGTCTGCAGCCCAACTCCCCCACGTCCTCGACCGAACCGGCACCACTCGCAGCGATCCCCGTGCGCAGCCAGTGCCCCTATTGCGGTGTGGGCTGCGGGCTCGAGCTGAAGCCTCCCTCCGAACCCCTCAATGCCCATGAGCCCTGGGGTGTGCGCGGCGACCGCCTCCATCCCTCCTCCCTTGGCCAGGTGTGCGTGAAGGGCGCCACGGTGGCGGAAACCCTCCACCACAACCGTCTCACCACACCCCAGTGGCGGGAGCGGTTGGATCAGCCCTTCACCCCGATCAGCTGGGATCGGGCCTTCGCCCTGCTGGTGGAGCGCATCCGCGCCATCCTCGCGACCCAGGGGCCGAGCGGATTGGCGATCTACGGCTCGGGCCAGTTTCTCAGCGAGGACTACTACGTTGCCAACAAACTGCTCAAGGGTGCCCTGGGCAGCAACAACTTCGATGCCAACTCCCGGCTCTGCATGAGTTCGGCGGTGGCGGGCTATGCCCGCAGCCTTGGCTCCGATGGCCCGCCCTGCTGCTACGACGACCTCGACCTGGCCGATCTGGTGCTGCTGATCGGCACCAACACCGCCGAGTGCCACCCGGTGCTGTTCCAGCGGCTGCTCAAGCGCAGGCGCCGGCAGCCGGGCTCCCTGCGCTTGGTGGTGGTGGATCCCCGCGCCACCGCCACCTCCGAACCGGCCGATCTGCACCTGGCGATCCGCCCCGGCACGGATCTGGCCCTGCTCCACGGCCTCGGCCATCTGTTGCTCGAGATGGGGGCCCAGGATCAGGGCTTCATCGCCGCCCACACCGAGGGCTTCGACGAGCTGGCTGCGCTCTGGCGCCAATGGACCCCCGAGCGGGTGAGTGATCTGTGCGGCATCGCCGAGTCCGACCTGCGCCAGCTGGCCCGGTGGTGGGCAGGGGCGGCCGGGGTGCTCAGCCTCTGGTCGATGGGAGTGAACCAGAGCAGGGAGGGTACGGCAACCGTGGTTGGCCTGATCAATCTCCATCTGGTGACGGCCCAGATCGGTCGTCCCGGTGCCGGCCCCTTCTCCCTCACCGGCCAGCCCAATGCCATGGGCGGCCGTGAAGTTGGCGGGCTGGCCCAGCTCCTGCCGGGCTACCGCAGTGTGGCCAACCCTGAGCATCGGGCAGACGTGGAGCGCCACTGGGGCTTTCCCCCAGGTTCCATCAGCCCGCAGCCGGGCCTGGCGGTGTGGGAGCAGATCGAGGCGATGGAGCGGGGGGAGCTGGGGCTGTGGTGGGTGGCGGCCACCAACCCCCTGGTGAGCCTGCCCTCGCTGGATCGGGTGCGGGCGGCCATCGCCACCTGCCCCCTGGTGGTGCTCAGCGAGGCCTATGCAGGTACGGAAACCGCTGCAATGGCCCACCTGTTGCTACCGGCGGCCCAGTGGAGCGAGAAGAGCGGCGTGATGACCAATTCCGAGCGCCGGGTCACCCTCTGTCCGGCCTTCCGGGCTCCTCCCGGCGAGGCCCGTCCCGACTGGGCGATCTTTGCTGAGCTGGGTCGGCGCCTGGGGTTTGAGGAGGTGTTCAGCTACGGCTCCGCTGCGGAGGTGTATGCGGAGTTCACGGCGCTTACCACCGCTCGGGTATGTGATGTGAGCGGCCTCAGCCATGGGCTGCTGGCGGAGCACGGCCCCCAGCAGTGGCCCTTTCCCTCCGGCACCGCCCCGGGCCAGGGCCAGGCCCGTCTCTACGGGTCCTCCGCCCCCTACCCCGGCGCGCCCCCCGGGTTTCGCTTTCCCACTCCGAGCGGCCGGGCCCGTCTCCTGGCGGATCCGCCCATGGGGCTGGCGGAACCCCCCTGCGAGCAGTTCCCCCTGGTGCTCACGGTGGGCCGCTATCTCGGCCATTGGCACACCATGACCCGCACCATCCATGTGGCCCGGGTGGTGAAAGCGCACCCCGAACCATTGTTGGAGGTCCATCCCCTGGATGCGGAACACCATGCCCTCACCGATGGCGCCATGGCGGAGGTGCGCTCCCGCCGTGGGGCGATCATGGCGCGGGTGCAGGTCAGCGAGCGCATCCGCCCCGGCACCGTGTTTCTACCCATGCACTGGGGTGCCAGTCAGCCCATCCCCTGTGAGGCCAACCGGCTGATGCACGAGCTGGGCTGCCCCCACTCCGGCCAACCGGAACTCAAGGCCGCTGCGGTGACCCTGAAGCCGATCTCCATTCCCTCCCCCGCCCCCTGAGGCAGGCCTCAGAGTTCCACCAGTTCCGGCGCCAGACGGAGAAGGCGGTGGGGGTTGGCCTCCTGCTCGAGCAGACCCTGTTCCCGCCAGCGGGAGAACTGCCGCGTCACGGTGACGCGGTTGTGACCGCAGAGTTCCGCCAGATCCGCGTGGGTCATGGGCAGGCTCAGTTCATACCAGGGGCCATGGCGGCGGCCGAAGTGCCGCACCAACAGCTGCAGCAGGGCGCTGATGCGTTGTTCCGCATCGTGGAGGTTGCGGATTAGGAGCATTTCCAGGGTCCCGTCCTGGAGGCTGTTGCCATCGATGGCCGGCGGAACCCGCTCGCCGTCCTCCAGCTGACTGTCTGCGAGAGCCTGCAGGTGCAGCCGCTTGTTCCAGAGCTGGTGGAGGGCCAGCTGGTCGCCTGCCTGCAGGAATCCAAGCGTGATCGGATGCACCTGAAGGGCATCCTCCTCATGTCGGGACGCCCCGACCCGCACCAATCCCACCGTCACCGTGAAGCAGTGATAGAGCTCCAGCTGCCGTCCATCCAGCACCAGGGTGAACCCCTCCCGGATCGACAGGGCAGGACAGGGCTCAATGGTCGTCATGGGCGTGACGGCGGTAGAGGAAGTCGAGGGCCTGGTTGCGCAGTTGGCCGTAGCGGGGATCGCCCTGGATGGCCTCGTAGCTGCGGGGTCGCTCGAAGGGCACCGTGAGGATGTCGCCAATGGTGGCGGCCGGTCCGTTGGTCATCATCACCACCCGATCGGCCAGGAACAGGGCCTCATCGATGTCGTGGGTGATCATCAGCACCGTGGGCCGCTGTTCGCGCCAGATGCCCAGCAGCTCTTCCTGCAGCTCTTCCTTGGTGATCGCATCGAGGGCCCCGAAGGGCTCATCCAGCACCAGCACCGCCGGGCTCACCGCCAGGGCCCGGGCAATGGCCACCCTTTGCTTCATTCCTCCGGAAATTTGGCCTGGCCGTTTCCCTGCGGCGTCGGACAGGTGCACCATTTCCAGGTGATGGTCCACCACCTGCCGTCGTCGGGAGGCATCCAGCTCGGGCCGGGCGGCCCGCACGGCCAGCTCCACGTTCTGGCGCACCGTCTGCCAGGGCAGCAGGGAATAGTTCTGAAACACCACCATCCGGTCCGGACCCGGCCGCTCGATCGGTCGACCCTCGAGGGTCACCCGCCCTGAGCTGGGCTCCAGGAAGCCGCTCACCATGTTGAGCAGGGTGCTCTTGCCGCAGCCCGAGTGGCCGATCACGCAGACAAATTCCCCCTTCTCCACCTGAAGGTTCACGTCCCTCAGGGCTTCGAAGTCTCCCCGCCGCGATTGAAACACCTGGCCCACGGCGGCAAACTCAAGAAATGCAGGGGTGGAACCCATCTCAGACTTTCGGGGAGGGGTGAACGGAGGCACCTGTGGTGCTTTGGGGCAGAGCCCGCAGGTAGGCCAGGGGGTCGTCCTGGTTGAAGGGGATGCCGTCGCTGAGGGCAAAGGCATGGCGGTCGGGCCGCAAGGCGGGGTAGCCCACCGCTTCCAGGGCCCGATCGCAGAGGTCGGGCCGATACACCTGGGCCAGCACTTCGAGCCGGTTGCTGGGGAACGGGAACCACCCCCAGCGACTGAACTGGGTGAGGAACCAGGCCCCTTCGGCCCGATTGGGGATGTGGGCCCGGTCGGCGTGGTATCGGTTGAAGGCCAGCAACGACTTGGGGGGAGCCCCTGTGCCTGGGTTGAATTGCCGTACCAACGCAATGGCCGCCCGCGTTCCGAGCCATTGGGGTTGGCTGAGCACCTTCGTCAGTGCGTCCCTCCTGCCCCCGTCATCGCAGCGCTCTCCGGCCCGCATCAGGCCGCCGCAGAGGGCTTCGAGGGCCTCCCCATGGCGGTCGGCCCAGTCTTCTGAGCAGGTGATCACCTTTTCCGGGTGGCCGCTCCAGATGTCCAGGTCGGTGGCCAGCACGTAGGCCTGCCGATCTTCCACCGCCTCCGCCACCCGGTAGCGCCCTGCCACGAACCCGTCGATCTGCTGGTTCCGCAGAGCCCCGTGCATGGCCAGGGGCGAGAGCACGGGGAACCGCACCTCCCTGTCGGGGTCGATGCCTCCAGCGGCCAACCAATGGCGCACCAGCAACTCCGCGGTGCCGAAGCTCTGGGGCACGGCGATGCGCAGGGGTTCGGCCTGCTGTTGCACCATCCGGGCCAGACTCTCCCGATCCCTGACGCCCTGCTGCAGAAAGGGGCGAGCCAGGCAGAGGGCATTGCCGTTCCGACTGACGGTCATCGGGGTGATGGCTGGCCAGGGCTCCCGGCCGCCCAGGCCCAGGGCGAGAGCCAAGGGGGTGGTGGCGGCGGTGATGGCGGCATCCAGATCGCCGCTGAGCAGTTTTTCCTGCAACCGATCCCAGCTGGCAAACGATACGGGCACCACCTGCACCCGGCTGCCATCGAAGAGGTTGTCGGCGAGGGCTACGGCCAGGGGGGCAATATCCAGCCCGGGAATGACCCCCAGGCGAACGATCGTCGGTCCAGTGGGTGCGGCCAGCCCTCGGGAAGGCGCCTTGGCCTCGATGATTTGCTTCTCCTTCTCCTTTTCGATGCGCCGCTGGCGCAGCCGACGCTGCTGCTGCAGAAAACTGATCAGCTCCGCTCTGAGCTTGTAGTACTGGGGATGCTCCATCACGTCCAACCGTTGGCGGGGCCGGGGGAGGGGCACCTCCAGGATCTGGCCGATCTCTGCCTCCGGCCCGTTGGTGAGCATCACCACCCGGTCGGAAAGCAGCAGGGCTTCATCCACGTCGTGGGTCACCATCACCGTGGTCACCCCTGCCTCCTGGCAGATGCCCATCAGCTGGTCCTGCAGATTGCCCCGGGTGAGGGCATCGAGGGCTCCGAAGGGCTCATCCAGCAGGAGCAGCCGGGGGCGGATGGCCAGCGCCCTGGCAATGGCCACCCGCTGCTTCATTCCCCCCGAGAGTTCCCCGGGCAGTTTGTCGGCGGCAGCCCCCAGGCCCACCATGGCGATGGCCTGCTCCACCGTGGCCTCCCGCTCGGCAGCGGGCTGTTCACCCATCACCCGATTCACGGCCAGGGCGATGTTCTGCCGCACGTTTTGCCAGGGCAGCAGGGAATAGTTCTGAAACACCACCATCCGATCCGGCCCTGGCTCGGTCACCTGCCGCCCATCCATCAGGATGCCACCGTTGCTGGCCTGGGTGAGGCCGGCGAGCAGGTTGAGCAGGGTGCTCTTGCCGCAGCCCGAATGGCCGATCAGCGAGACAAACTCGCCTTCGGCAATCTCCAGATCGATGTCTTTCAGGGCGACGTAGCGGCCGCCATCGGCGAGGGAAAACACCTGGGTGACATCATCCACTGTGAGGAAGGCCGCCATCTCAGTTGGCCCCCCGTGCCACGCGTCGACCCACCCAGGCCACGAGCCGATCGAGCGCCAGGCCCACCAGACCCACATAGAGGATCGCCAGGATGATCTGGCTGGAGCTGGAATCACCGCCGGCGTTGTAGGCATCCCAGATGAAGTAGCCGATGCCGCCATCGGCCTTGAGCATTTCGGCGGCCACGATCGCCAGCCAGGCCAGACCCACCGCAATCCGCAGCCCCGTGAACACATAGGGGACGGTGGCTGGGATGACGATGTTGCGGATGTATTCACCCTTGCGCAGCCGCAACACCCGGGCCACGTTGGTGTAGTCCTCCGGGATTTCTCGGATCCCAACAGCCGTGTTGATGATGATCGGCCAGATGGCGGTGATGAAAATCACGAAGATCGCCGAGGTGTTGGCGTCCTGGAACACCATCAGGGAGATGGGAAACCAGGCCAGGGGCGGCACGGTGCGCAGCACCTGGATCACCGGATCCAGACCCTTGCCAATGAAGCGGCTGAGGCCGAGCAGGCCGCCGATGCTCACCCCCACCACAGCTGCCAGGCCATAGCCCAAGGCCACCCGCTGCAGGGAGATCAGGATCTGCCAGCCCAGGCCCTTGCTGGTGCCGCCCTCATCGAAGAAGGGCTGGCTGATGTAGGGATTCCAGGTGTCGGCTACCACGTTGATCGGGCCGGGCAGGCGTGCCACGCCAAGAATCAGGGAAAGGAGCTGCCAGGCCAGGAGAAAGCCGCCGATGCAGATCAGGTAGGGGAGGATGGGGCGCAGCCCTGGTTGGACCAGGCTCCCGCGCGGATGCGACCGTCGCCGGCTGGCGGGGGAAGAGGGGGTCATGGTGTGGGGTTCAGCTCAGGGCCTTGATCTTGAGACCATCCAGGTAGGCCTTCGGATTCGCTGGATCAAACACGACACCGTCGAAGAAGGTTTCCTTGCCCCGGGAATCGCTGGCGGGGATGTCCTTGGCCCGGCCGATGGCCGTGGCCGCTTCCTTCCAGAGGTCGGCCCGGTTCACTTTGTCCACCAGGGCGTTGATGTCGGTGGTGGCCGGCAGATAACCCCAGCGCATGTCCTCCGTCACGAACCAGGCATCGTGACTCTTGAAGGGGAAGGAGGCATTGTCGTCCCAGAACAGCATCTTGAAGGGGCTGTTGGTCACGTTGCGGCCGTCGCCGTAGTTCACGTTTCCGGCCAGGCGCGGTTTGATGTCGGCCACATTGGCCTTGATGTACTTGTCCTGGGCAATGATTTCGCACATCTCATCGAGATTCGCGGGGTCCTGGCACCAGATCTGGGCTTCCTGAACGGCCATCAACAGGGCCTTGGCCGCCTGGGGGTGCTTGTCCACCCAATCGGCCCGCATCGAGAAGGACTTCTCTGGATGTTTGTTCCAGATCTCACCGGTCTGGGTGGCGGTATACCCCAGTTTCTTGTTCACCAGGCGCTGGTTCCAGGGTTCGCCGACGCAGAACACATCCATGGTTCCGGTCTGCATATTGGCCACCATCTGTGGGGGCGGAACGACCACCAGGTCTGCATCCTTGTTGGGATCGATGCCATTGGCCGCTAGCCAATAGCGCATCCAAAGGTCGTGGGTGCCCCCAGGGAAGGTGACGGCGGCCTTCATCTTGCGCCCCAGCCCCTTGGAGGCCTTCCCCAGCCCTTCCTTGTTATTGACGGTGAGCTTTTCGTCGAGCAGGTCCTTCGAGGCGCTGATGCCCTGCCCCTGCAGATTCAGCCGAGCCAGGGTGTACATCGGCAGGGGCTGCTGGCTTTTGGTGATCTTGCCGGCAGCCAGCAGCAGAGGCATGGGCGAGAGGATGTGGGCGCCATCAATCCCCCCCTTGTCGCCTCCCAGCTCCAGGTTGTCGCGGGTCACGGCCCAGGATGTTTGCTTCATCACCTTCACATCGGGCATGCCGTGCTTGGTGAAGAGGCCTTTTTCCTTCGCGATGATCAGGGGGGCGCTGTCGGTGAGGGCGATGAATCCCAGGGTGGCGCCCTTCACTTCCGCATCACCGCCGGCTCCGCCGCTGGTTGTGGCCGTCTTCTCGGCTGATGTGGGGGGTTTGCTGCCGCAGGCGGCCAGCACCACGCTGCTCACTGCCGTGCCGGCGGCGGTGAGCAGAAAACGGCGACGGGAGAAGGAAGCCATGGTTGGGAATTCGATGTTCTGGGTCGTGTTGAGCCGCGCGGCAGGACGGATCCTGTCCAGCTAGAGGAATCGCACATCGCCATCGCAATGGTTCTCGCGATGGCGATGGAGCGGGGGTGCTCGTAAGGGGGATGCCTGACAGGGGAGAGCGCTCAGACATTCCAGGGTCCACACGTCGCAATAAAGCGGTGGATAAGGAAGACTCAGCCGGCGCTCATGCTGACCGACCTAAATATGAAACCATCCGGATTGGCCAACCCAGTGTTGCAATCGCTACGAAAAATCCACTCCTTCCAATTCAACCGTCAGCTCAAATTCCCTCAGGGCCTTGGGCAGATTGCGATGCTCGTGGCCGGGATGGCTCAGTTTTACCAGGGCAAAGCGCTGGAGTTCATCCAGGCGGGCCCAGCTCCCTGGCCGCAGGCTCAGCCCCAGCTGCGCACAGGAGGCCACCAGATTGGCCGGGGGGGCTTCGGCCTGCTGCCAGCCCGCCTGTGCCACCGGGGGCAGGGGTTGGGCGGGGCCCTGGGGCAGGGTGTCGCTGCGCTCCAGGAGCCACAGGTGCAGGGCCTCCAGGGAGGGGCCATCATCCGACCAGGCCAGGAGGCGTTCCCGCTCCTCCTGAGTGAGGCCATGCCACTGAGCCAGCTTTAGCTTCACCCCTGCCAGATCCAGCTTGCGCCGGACGGCCATGGGCAAGCAGCGCAGATCACCTGCAAAATCCTCTTCAAACCGGAACACGCGGCTGGCCATGGGCCCAGGGGGGGGGGGATCAGACCGGGTCATGGCGCCAGGGCCTGGCGGCAACGCTCGCCCGCCTGGGCCCTGAGGAGGGCCCGGGCCTGCTGAAGGGCCTCCGGCAGGCTGGCCAGCTGGTCGCTTTGCCAGAGCAGGCAGCCGAGATTCCAGAGCAAGGCCTCCGCCAGGGGGCCTTCCCCTCGTAGGGCTGCCATCGCCTGCTGCCTCCAGGTGTCCAGGTTTTGCCAGGGCACCTCGGGGGCGGTGATGCCGTGATCTCGGGGGTGGAGCACCAGCCGTTCCGTGTGTTCACCGCGCAGGCGGGCGGCGATGCCGGGCCGGGTCGTGGGCAGGTCGGTGGATCCCTCCAACCCCTTGACCGTGAGCACGTCGCGTTCCCCACAGGCCCTTAGGGCCTGCCAGGCCCGCTGCTCCGTGGGGGGATGGACAAAGCCGCTGATCAGCAGGCGTTCGCCCCTGTGGGGGGTCCACAGCAGCTCCAGGCTTGCCACGGGCGGTCGCTTGCCGATCAGGTCGCGGGTGGCCACCAGGCCCTCCGCCGCAGGGAAGTGCACGGGCTGGTGGGTGAGGGCCAGGTGGTGCCGGTCCAGCCGGTCCTGGACGGCTTCCAGATCCAGTGCTTCCCAGGAGATGCCCAGGCTGGCAAAGAGTTCGGCCAGGGTGACGCCGTATTTCACGGGCATGGGTCCCCCCCCGTGCAACACCACGGGAATTCCCGCTGCAGCCAGGTTGAGGGCCGCCAGGGGCAGGAGGGGGGCGGTGCGGCTGCGGCCGTCGTAGGGCACGGCGAAACACAGGGCCCGCTGGCCCGGGGTGGCCAGGGTGGGCCCCAGGGCTTGGAACGTGTCGAGCATGCCGCTGAGTTCCTCAGGGGTGGGCCTGCGGATCCGGTGGGCGATGAGAAAAGCCCCCAGCTGGGCCGGATCCACAAGCCCGGAGAGCATCAACGCCATCGCCTCCCCTGCCTCATCCCGACTCAGGCCCGTGCTGGTGTGCTCCCCGCTGCCCACCTTCCCGATCAACTCGCGGAAGCGGGCCTGCTGCGGGGCCATGGCCAGGAGTCGGTGGGTGCGGCGGTCGGGGGTGGCCCCGTCCCCCTCCCCTGGGGCATTTTGTAGCGGTTGCAACAAGGCAATGGCCGGGTCTTGCTGCACATTGTGACTGGAGAGCGAACGATTGCTGCCGCCCTTGAGGTTTCTCGGGTGGGGCATGCAGGCACGATTCCATCCGTTCTCTCCATGGCGTCTTCCCCAACGGCCGCACCGGCCAACAAGATTGAACTGGCCAAGGCCAGCTATTGCGGGCTTGATTTGGAGCCACGGCTGGATGAGTTGGCGGCGGCTGGCTGGGAGAACCTCGATGAAGCCACCCTGACCATCCATCTCAAATGGCTTGGGATCTTCTTCCGCCCCGTCACCCCGGGGAGGTTCATGGTGCGCCTTCGCTTGCCCAACGGAGTAATCGAGGCGGACCAGCTGGAGGTGCTTGCGGATGTGGTCGACCGCTGCGGCGACCACGGCAGCGCCGACATCACCACCCGCCAGAACCTGCAGCTTCGGGGACTGTTGCTGGAAGACATGCCCCCCCTGCTCAGGGACCTGGCCAAGGTGGGCCTCACGAGTCGCCAATCCGGTCACGACAACCCCCGCAACGTCACCGGCAACCCTCTGGCCGGAATTGACCCGGAGGAGTTCGTGGATACCCGGCCCCTCGTGGCGGCCATTCAGCAAGCCCTGCTGGGTCCGGCGGGCCCGCGCAATCTTCCCCGTAAGTTCAACGTGGCCGTTGGTGGGGCGCCGGACAGTTTTCTTCTGCACAATGACCTGGCCTTCCTGCCCGCCTTCCGGGGAGAGGACTTGGGCTTCACCGTGATGGTGGGGGGCTTTTTCTCCGGCCAGCGCAATGAGCTGGCCCTTCCCCTGGGCCTCTGGTTGCCGGGCTCTGACCTGCCGGCCTTCACCCTGGCCCTGCTCAAGCACTACGAGCGCTGTGGCGAGCGGGCCGTGCGCACCCGCACCCGCCTGATGTATCTCATCGATGCCATGGGCCTGGAGGCCTACCGGGATGCGGTGCTGGCCACCCATCGGGAGATGGGGGGGAATGGGGGTGCAGACCGGATCCACAGCCACGATGGCACCCATCTGGTCAGCCGTCCCCCCCGGGATGTCTGCGGCGTCCATGCCCAGAAACAACCTGGCCTGCACTGGGTGGGGTTGAACGTGCCCCTGGGCCGTCTCGACGCCGGCGCGATGGCCGATCTGGCCCATCTCGCCCGCACCCATGGTTCAGGCCAGTTGCGGTTGACCGAGAGCCAGAACGTGGTCATCAGCGACGTCCCCACAAAAGGAATCGATCGGCTCGTCGAGGCCTTGTCGACGCCGGAGCGTCAACGGGCCTTTCGCCTCAGCCCGGGTCCCCTGATGGCGGAGGCGGTGAGCTGTACCGGAAACCGCTACTGCAGTTTTGCCCTGATCCCCACCAAGACCACGGCCCAGGAGGTGGTGGAGGCCCTGGAGCAACGCCTCGATCTGCCCCATCCCGTGCGCACCCATTGGACCGGTTGCCCCAACGCTTGCGGCCAGCCCTACATGGGTCAGATCGGACTGATGGGCGCGAAGGCCCGTCAGGACGGTCGCATGGTGGAGGCGGCCAAGGTGTACCTGGGGGGCTCCATGGAGGCCCAGCCGCGCCTGGCGGAACTGCATCACAAGGGGGTGCCCCTGGCCGACCTCACGGATGCGCTGGAAGCCCTGCTGCTTGAGCACTTCGGTGCCAGACGGAAGGAACCCTCCCCCTGAATCCTGGGAAAGGGGAGGCCCACCAGGTTCTCCGCTCCCGCCGCGGTTCCCCGCTGAGGGTTTGGAGATAGTGCTCATCCACCCGTTCCATCGCCTCCTGGTCCCGATGGTCATCCAACCCGTAGAGCAGGTTCACGATCCGGTCGGGGTCGAGTTCCAGGGCGGCCGCCTCCTGCCAGAGCTTCTCGCTGAGGGCCCGATCGCCGCGGGCGAACTGGGCTTCTGCCAGTTGGCGGGTGAGCAGAAAGAGCAACTGGCGTTGCTTCAGGGCGGAAAAGGGCAGGCTGGAGCGGGTGCTGGTCTGGCGCTGGCGCCCATGGGTTGTCGTGGTCTCCACGGGATGTCCTCCGGCAGGAAGCCTTCCTGTTCAGTGTGGAGCGGCCCCGCGGGATCCCCCTGGAGCGGGGCCTTTCTTTGCCATGAAACGTATCTCTCGCTACATGATGACCCGCTGGCGTTGGCCGGCCGCGATGGGCCCAGTCCCCTCTGGGATTTGCCATCGTGAGGGTTAAGGTCGTTTCTGCAGTTGTGGTTGCTCCCCTCGGCCCCGATCCCGACCAGGTGAGCGAACTCCCCCCACCCGGCAGCCCAGATCGCTGGCCCTGGCTTCAGCAACTCCGGCGGCAGCGGGGACTGGCCCTGGAACCCTGGTTGGCCGCGTTGGAATCGGGCCAGGTGGCACCTGAGACCGATCTCATGGCCATCCTCGCGGACCATCTCGATGGCCCTGCCATGGCACGGCTGCTGCGCTGGTGGCTGCAGGCGGGGTGCCCGGATCCTGCCCTCCCGCCCCTCCTGGTGCCCCGTCGTGAGCCCCTGGCCCTCGCTGTGCTGAGGCAAGCCTGCGCCGATGCTGCCTGCGACCCCCAACGGCTCCAAGCTCTCCTGCCCCTGTTGGGCCATCAAAGGGATCCTCAGGATTTCCCCTTGCTGCAGCGCGTGGCTCTGGCTCCGTTCCCCCTGGAGGTTCGGCAGGCGGCCCTGGAGGGCATCTGCCGCGGCCTGGCCGCCTGGCCCCTGCCCACCCTTCGCCCTACCCTCCTGCGGCTGGCCACGGACCTCCATCCAGCCTTGGCCTCGGTGGCGGTGGATGCCCTGGCCCGTCTGCCCGAACCCCGACCGGCCCTGCTCAGCCTTGCCGATCAGCCTCTGGATCCTGCTGTGAGCGCCCGCTTGGCGAGAAGGCTGCAACGCATCGCCCCTTCCCCCCTGGTGCTGCTGATCCACGGCCGTTCCGGGGGGGTGGTGCCCCCTGAGCTGGCCACCCTCGCCGCCGAGCTCCGGGCACGGCGCCGGGCGCCGGTGATCCTGGAGGCCCTCACGGCGGCGGAGCTCCCTCCCCTTCCGACCCCCCGAGCGGAACGGACCACGGTGGTTCCCCTTTTCCTCCTGCCGGGCGGCCATGTGCGCCAGGACGTGCCCTTGCGGTTGGCCCGTTGGCGGGCCGCCGGGCCCGTGCGGGTCTTCCCCTTTCTCGGCGGCTGGCCCGCCTGGCAGCGCATTCTCGCCGCGGAGGTGGAGCGGCTGGCTGGGGGGCGTGGGGCTGCCAGCCCCCTGCTGGTGCACCATCCTGTGGAAGGTTCCCTGGCCCAGCGCTACCTGGCCCACCTCGCCTCCTTTTGCGGTGCCCGCTGCCTCGCCGTTCCCTACGCCGATGCGGAGCGGTTGGAGTCCCTCCCGGGGTCTGGGGAGCCGGCCCTCCCATTGGCCCTTGCCGCCAGCAGGCTCACCGATGGCCTGGGCTCCTGGCTGGGCCCTTCCCTGCTGGCCCGCCCCCAATGTGGCCAGGCCCTGCTCGACCTGCTGGTGGCCCTGCCATGAGCGCCCCGTCCTACGGCCAGGTGTATCTGGTGGGCGCAGGCCCGGGAGATCCCGAGCTGCTCACGATGAAGGCCCATCGCCTGCTGAGCAGTTGCGATGCCCTCGTCTACGACTCCCTTGTGCCCCAGGCCCTGCTGGATCTGGTGCCCGAGGGCTGTGAATGCCGTTTTGTGGGCAAGCGGCGGGGCCACCATTCCGTGCCCCAACCCAAGATCAATGCCGTGTTGCTGGAACTGGCCGAACGCCACCAGCGGGTGGTGCGCCTCAAGGGGGGGGATCCCTTCCTCTTCGGTCGGGGCGGGGAGGAGGCGGCCCACCTGGTGAGCCGGGGGGTGCCCGTGGAGGTGGTGCCCGGGGTCACGGCCGGGATCGCCGCCCCCGCCTACGCCGGCATCCCCGTCACCCACCGCCGGGCCGGCTCCAGCGTCACCTTCGTGACGGGCCATGAGGAGATCGACAAGGGCCGGCCCGGTGTGGATTGGCGGGGCCTGGCCCGCAGCAGCGATGGCCTGGTGATCTACATGGGTTTGCACAACCTGCGTCGCATCGGTGAGGAGTTGATGGCCGGGGGGCTGGAGCCCTCCACCCCTGCGGCGGCTATCCAGCAGGGCACGGTGCAGGGGCAACAGATCCTGCTGGCGTCCCTGGGGGAGCTGGCGGATCAGGTGGAGGCGGCGGCCCTGGCCTCCCCGGCGATCATCGTGATCGGGGCTGTGGTGGCCCACCGGGTGGAGGCCTGTGCGCCAGAGCCGGCTGAGGTGGTGATGCCCATCCCTCTCTGAGCCCGCTTGGGGAACTGCCCGCCAGATTCGTCGTTTTGTAACGACGCTCACCCAGCAGACCCTTCCGTTTCGGTTCACTGGTCCATTCTCCGTTGCTGGATTCGGACTCCTGAGTCCGGTCCCGCGGCTCTCCCGCCGAGCCAGGCCAGACAAGTTCTGGTTTCCCCTGCCATGACCGCCACCCTGTCGAACCGACACCCCAGCCCCGAAGCTTTCCCCATGCCTGATCGCAGCGAGCAAGGCCAGAGCGAGCCAGCCCAGAGCATGCCCCGCCCGGCTCCCATGTTCGAGCTGATCCCCTACGAGAAGTTCCGCGATACCCCGTCTGTTCGGTTTTTCGACATCACCGTGCCCACCTCCAATGCCCGGGATCTGGTGGTGCATTCCGGTCCGGCGATCAGTCCCCCCGACGACCCGGACACGAGCGCCTGGCAGTTTTATCTTCACCCTCACCAGGAAGACAATCTGCTGGCCATGCATGGCGGCCGCACCTTCTACCTGGTGAATCTGGGTTGGAATTACCCGTATCACATTGTGCGGCTGGATTGCGGCGGCGACATTCTTCGCATCCCTCCAGGCACGTTCCATCGTTCCGTTTCTGATCCCGACGGGTCCCTAGTGCTCAATCAAGCCGTGCGGGAAGAAGGCGCCAGCGTGCTGCGGGAGTTTCGCGTCTACAACAGTTCCCGTATTCCTCGCCTGTTTGCTGTCACCTCCAAAACCGCTCCCCTGCCGAAGCTGCACGGCCTCAACTGGTGAGGCCCAGGCTCTCCAGCCGTAGGTCGAGGGTGACAGAGCCGGGGCTTTCCCTCCCCGTCCAGGTTGCTCCACCGGCCTCTCTTGTGGGGGGATCTGAGGGCTCCAGCTCCACACGCTCGAACCTCTCGCCGTTGGCGCTGAGCGTGTAGGCCTCCACCCCCGCCGGGCTGCCCACCAAGAGCCGAACCGGCCAGTTGGGAGGGATGCCGGGATGGAGGCAGGGGTAGAGCTGCTGAAGGCGGTAGCGCACGGCCAGCAGGGCGGAGGGATCGGCCTCCAGGGCCAGGGGCCTCCCCTGCAACGCCAGCCAGCACTGCTTCCGGAAGGGGCCGTTGGCCGTGACCTCAAACCGCCGTAGGGAGCCATCCACAAACCGGCTGGTGAAGCCCCCTTCCCGGGGGAAATCGCAGATCAGGGGCCAGGGTTCCAGGGCGGGCCGGAGCTCCAGGCGGGGCACCACCCCATCGGCTCCGGCGGCACCCTCCCAGGCCAGCAGGGGCGGAAAGCGCCATTCCCACAGCTCCCGGAACGGCCCGGCCTCGAGGGCCAGGCCGGCTCCGGCCAGATCGGCCAATACCGTTTCCAGGTCGGCCCAGAGCTGGCTGGGCAGGAGCCAGCGATCGTGCAGGGCAGGCCCCCAGTCGCGCAGGCGGCCGGGCCGGTGAGCGGGGGTGAGCAGGTGGGCCGCAAGGCTGCTCCAGAGCAGGGCAATCGCCTGGGTCCACTCCAGCTGGGGCAGGCTTTCCAACGCCCGGAACTCAATCAGCCCCAGGCAACCCGCCGGTGTGCCCGGGTTCCAGAACTTGTCGAAGCTGATTTCGCTGCGGTGGTTGTTGCCGCTGCGATCGGCATGGAGGTGGCGCAGGGTTTCGCCGATCAGGGCCCGATGGTCGCCCCAGGGCTCCTGGGACGGCCGCTTCTCGGCCTCCTCCAGCTGGCGGTAGGCCAGCTCCAGATCAAAGATCGAGCCGGCGGCCTCATCCGGCCGTGGCGCCTGGGAGGCGGGCCCCACGCTGGCGCCGCTGAAGAGATAGGCCAGGCTGGGATGGTGCTGCCAGTAGCGCAGGAGGCCAGCCAGCCAGGCGGGCCTGGGGAAAAAGGGATTCGTCGCCAGGCTGGCGCCCCCCCAGAGCAGGTGGTTGCCTCCCCCCGTGCCCTCCTGGGTGCCATGGGCGGTTTCCTTCCAGGTGCGCAGCCCCACCTGCTGGCCGGCCGCCTCGATGCGCTGCAGCCAAAGGGCGTAGTCGCCCCAGCCATGGCAGACGGGCAGGTTGATTTCCAGCACGCCTGGATCGGCCGTCAGCCCGAGCACCTGCCAGTGGTCGTCACAGTCGCTGGGCAGCATGCCGCTCAGCCTGGGTTCCGTGAGCCCTTCCAGCCCATCGGCCACTCCCTGGAGCAGGGTCTCCAGGGGGCGCCTCAGGAGTGGGGGAAGAAACAGCTCCCAGCCGTCGTCCCCCACCTCCAGGGTGAGCACCTGCCGGGGCAGATCGTCCGGGAAATGGGCCAGGGGCAAGCGCAGACCCGCGGGCCCCGGCGCGCCGCTGAGCTGGCGCCGGTCCTCCGCCAGGGGCCAGGCACCCGCCTCCCAGGTCCACTCCTCTGGGGCCCCTTCCGGGGGGATCTCCGAGGTGGTGAGGGGTGCGGCCCAGGCCTGACGCGTGTCATCGAGGGGATCCCGCAGGGCCACCGGCTGCAGCTGCACCCCCAGCCGCTGGCCCAGCCCCTCCAGCCAGGCGGTGGCGTGCTCCGCCCGCAGGGGGGTTGGGGGCGCCTGCGGCGACGGGGAGCGGGGGGGCGTTGCCAGGGGTGTCCCATCGGAGCGGACCAGAAGTCGCAGGGCCCAGCGGGGATTCACCTCTCCGGCATAGAGCTTCCCCGGGCAATAGAGCAGGGTGCTGCCGGGCCAGACGTCCCGCTGAAACACTTCCGCCAGTCGGCGGGCCAGGGGGAGCTTGGTGGGTCCATCCGCCGCGATCGTCCACTCCGCCCCCTCGGGCTCCAGGGGCACGAGCGTCGGCTCCCCTCCAACGGTCAACTGGATTCCTGCCTGTTGCAGGCGCTCCTGGATCCGTTGGGCCAGGGTGTCCATCCAGGCGGTCATGGGCAGAGCCAGGGGCTGCAGGGATCATCTACCAGCACGGGTGGCGTTGCCGTCCTAGTCCGCAAGATGGGCCTCACGGCGGGTGGTGGCCACGGGCACCGGCTGCACCTTCCAGATGCGCTCGGCGTACTCCCGGATGGAGCGATCGGAGGAGAAAAATCCACAGCGGGCCGTGTTCAGCGCCGACATCTGCATCCACCGGTTCCGATCCAACCAGGCCCCATCCACATCGTTCTGGGCCCGGCGGTAGTCGCCGATGTCGGCCATCACGCGGAAGGGATCGCTGCTGCAGAGATTGGAGAGCAGGGGGTGGAACAGCTCCCGGTCGCCCTCGCTGAAATGGCCCGATCCGATCAGATCGATCGCTTCTTTGGTGAGAGACTCATTCTCCAGCCAGGGCATGGGGTGGTAGCCGTTGCGGTTGATGGCCGCCAGCTGTTCAGCGGTGTGGCCGAAGAGGAAGAAGTTGTCGCCGCCCACCCGGTCGCGGATCTCGATGTTGGCTCCATCCAGGGTGCCGATGGTGAGGGCGCCATTGAGAGCCATCTTCATGTTGCCCGTGCCGGAGGCTTCCATGCCGGCGGTGGAGATCTGTTCGGAGAGGTCCACCGCCGGATAGATGCGATGGCCCAGGCTCACACTGAAGTTGGGCAGGAACACCACCCGCAGGCGCCCATCCATGGCCGGATCGATGTTCACGATGTCGGCGATGCCGACGATCAGGCGGATGATCAGTTTGGCCATGGCGTAGCCCGGAGCGGCCTTGCCGCCGAAGATCACCGTGCGGGGCGGCAAGTCTTCCCCGGCCCGGATGCGCAGATAACGCTCCACCAGCTGCAGGGCCGCCAGGTGTTGCCGCTTGTATTCATGGATGCGCTTCACCTGCACATCGAAGAGGCTGGTGGGATCCACCAGCACGCCGGTCTGCTGGCGGATGGTCTGGGCCAGGCGTTCCTTGGCATGCTCCCGCACCAAGCGCCAGCGCTCCAGGAAGGCCGGATCCTGCACCATCGGCTCGATGCGGGAGAGCTGATCGAGATCGCTCTTCCAGCCCTGCCCGATGCTGTCGTCCAGCAGGGTGGCCAGATGGGGGTTGGACACCGCCAGCCAGCGGCGCGGGGTGACCCCATTGGTGATATTGGTGAAGCGCTCCGGCCAGATTTGGGCGAAGTCGTGGAAGAGGTTCTGCTTCAGCAGATGGCTGTGCAGCTCCGCCACCCCATTCACCTGGTGGCTTCCCACCACCGCCAGGTGTGCCATGCGCACCTTGCGGGTGCTCCCCTCCTGGATGAGGGAGAGCTTCTCGAGCATCTCCGGCTTGCCCGGGTAGCGCAGGCGCACCATTCGCAAGAAGCGGGCGTTGATCTCGAAAATGATGTCCAGCTGCCTGGGCAGCAATTGTTGGAACAGATCCAATCCCCAGCATTCGAGCGCTTCGGGGAGCAGGGTGTGGTTGGTGTAGCTGATGCTGGCGGTGGTGATGCTCCAGGCCGTGTCCCAGTCGACCCCGTGCTCATCGATCAATAACCGCATCAGCTCGGCCACGGCGATGGCGGGATGGGTGTCATTGAGCTGCACGGCGTACTTCTTGTGGAAGTCGCGCACGTCGATGCCCTGGCCCTTGAGGATGCGGAACATGTCCTGAAGGGAGCAGGAGACAAAAAAGATCTGCTGGCTCAGCCGCAACCGCTTGCCCTGCTCCATCTCGTCGTTGGGATAGAGCACTTTGGAGAGGGTTTCTGATTGCACCTTGTGCAGCACCGCCCGGGTGTAGTCGCCCGCATTGAACGAGGCGAAGTCAAAGTCTTCCGGGGCATGGGCGGACCACAGCCGCAGGGTGTTGGCTGTGCGCACGCCATACCCCAGGATCGGGGTGTCATAGGCGACGCCGATCACCGTCTGACCGCCGATGGTCACCGGGTAGCTCCACTCCGGCCGGATCACCTCCCAGGGATTCCCCCGGGCCAGCCAGGGGTCGGTGCTTTCCACCTGGCCACTGGGGCCGATCTGCTGGCGGAAGATGCCGAATTCATAGCGGATGCCGTAGCCGATGGCTGGCAGTTCCAGGGTGGCCATCGACTCCTGGAAGCAGGCGGCCAGCCGCCCCAGGCCGCCGTTCCCCAGTCCCGGCTCCGGCTCCTCGGCGATCAGCTGATCCAGGGACAGGCCCAGTTCTTCGCAGGCGGTCTCGGCTTCCCTGTGCAAGCCGAGATTCACCAGGTTGTTTTCCAGGTGGGGCCCCAGCAGGTATTCCGCCGACAGATAGATGGCGGTGCGTACGTGCTGGTCGGTGTAGGTCTCGGCCGTATCCACCCAGCTGGCCAGGAGCCGGTCGCGCACGGCCAGGGCCAGGCAGAGGTAGTGGTCGTGCACCGTGGCCAGGGCTGGGGCTTTGGCCTGGCTCAGGAAGAGATGGCGGCGCATGTCCTCCGCCAGGGGATTCGCCGCGGGGGCCGATGGGGAGGAAAGGGGGGTGGTCACCATGGCCTACACAACCGAAGCTCTATCCGTCATGGCGCGGCCTGGGGAGCATCGCTGAAGCATTGGCTACCAGCCTGGAAGCTGGGGGCCACTTCTTTATCCTGGGCACGCGCTGGCTCCGGCTCCAGCACCCGGGCCTCAATCCTCCATTTGAGGTCGCTCTCCACCGGGGTGCCCCCGGAAAAACTGCCCGACACGGCCGCGGTGAGATTGGCCTTCGAGGAGGTGGCCAGCACGATGTAGCGATCATCGATCAGCCCCTTGCCGCTGGGGTCGTAGCCCCTCCAGCCGGCACCTGGCAGATACACCTCCGCCCAGGCATGGAGGTCGTAATCCTTTGGCTTGGGCTCCACCAGGTGGTAGCCACTCACAAAGCGGGAGGGCAGGCCCACACAGCGGCAGCATTCGATCATCAGCATCGCCAGATCCCGGCAGGAGCCCACCCGTTCCTTCAGGGTGCGGCCGGCCGGCCAGGCAGGGCCATGGTGGCGCTGGGTGTATTTCACCCGATCTTGAATGATGGCAATCAGTTGGTTGAGAAAGGGCACAGCCAGTTGATCGCAGCCCGTCAGGGCCTCCTGGGCCAGGTCGACCGCGGCGGGATCGTGCTGGCCATTGGGGAGCCAACCCTCCAGGGCCCCCATCAGATCGCCATTGAGATGGCCCACCGGATAGGGCAGCAGGGGGGGGCTCACCTCCAGGCACATCTCCAAGGGTGGGGCGGTTTGGGTGATCACCTCGCTCCGGGCCTGCACCAGGAACCGGTCGGTGCTGCCGAGAAAGCGGGCCCGCAGGATCTCATCCCCACTGGCCGCCACCAGGGGGTAGAGGGTGTCGGGCTCGGGGGTGATGGCCAGCTCGAAGAGCACCAGCCGCTGGAAGCCGTGGCCCCGGGGCTTGAGGCAGAAGCGGTGGGGCCCCAGCAGGATCGGAGCCGAATACCGGTAGTGCAGGGTGTGGGTTATGTGGGTGCGCATGCGGGCTCTGAATGGGTCTGCGAGCTGGTGGGCGCAGCAGCGATGAAATACCGCTTCTCAATCAGCGCGTGCAGACGGTTGAAGTCCTGTTGGAGGTGGTCGATCGCCTCATGCAGGCCGCTGGCGATCAGATCGTCGATACTGGTGTAGCTCCAGCGGGCCAGGGTGAGACCAGCCAGGCATTCGAGTTCATCGGGAGCCCCGGGAACGGAACTGCCGCGAATGATGCGCAGGGTTTCATTGATCCGCTCCAGGCAGTAGCGCACGGAGCGGGGAAAGATCGGATCGAGGAGCAGGAAGCTCGCCACGGCCCGGGGAGCGATGGCCCGCTGCTGGGATTGGCGGAACATCTGGTAAGCCCCGGCGGTGCGCAACAGGGCGATCCACTGCAGCTCATCCAGCACCCCGCCCACATCCTCATTGGAGGGCAGGAGCAGGAAATATTTCACATCCAAGATGCGGGTGGTCTTGTCGGCCCGCTCCAGGAGCCGCCCCAGTCGGCTGAATTGCCAGGAGAGATCCCGGCTCAAGGTGGCGTCCGTGATGCCGTAGAAGAGCTGGCAATCCCGGCGGATCAGGCGCAGTTGCTCCTGGGGGGGCTGCTCCCAGTAGTCCGGTTCCTGCAGGGTCCAGTAGCAGCCATTGATCTGCTCCCACATCTCCGTGGTGATTACATCCCGGATCTGGCGGGCATTTTCCCGGGCAAAGGTGATGCAATTCACCACGCTGCTCGGATTGTCGGTTTCGCGCACAAGGAAGTTCACCACATCCTCCGGGTTGCCGGCCGGATAGAGCTTGTCGAAGAGTTCCCGGTCGCCGCTGGCATCGATCAGGGGCAGCCAGGGCTCCGCGCTGCCGGGGGGGCAGTCGAGGGCCATGGCCTCACTCACTTCCACAAAGCGGGAGATGTTTTCCGCCCGCTCCACGTAGCGGTTGATCCAGTAGAGCGAATCCGCAACGCGGCTCAGCATGGCAGGGCCTCCCTGATCTCGGCGGCGGAATCTTCCACGATCCAGGTGTCCTTGCAGCCCCCACCCTGGGAGGAATTCACCACCAGAGAGCCCCGCCGGAGGGCCACCCGGGTGAGCCCCCCCGGGGTGACCCAGTTTTTTTTGCTGCGCAGCACGTAGGGGCGCAGATCCACGTGGCAGGGATAGATCTCGCCTTCGCTGAGGGAGGGAACGGTGGAGAGCTCCAGGGTGGGCTGGGCGATGAAATTCCTGGGATCGGCCTCAATCTTGGAAGCAAAGATGGCGATCTCTTCCTTGCTGGCATGGGGGCCGATCAACATGCCGTAACCCCCCGCTTCCGCCACCGACTTCACCACCAGCTCGTGGAGATGGCCCAGCACGTAGGAGCGATCCTCGGCGCGGGAGCAGAGATAGGTGGGCACATTTTCAATGATCGGCTCCTCCTTGAGGTAGTAGCGGATCATTTCGGGCAGATAGGCATAGATCAACTTGTCATCGGCCACCCCCGTGCCAGGGGCATTGGCGATAGCCACCCGGCCGGCGGCATAGGCCTCCATCAATCCCTTCACCCCCAGGATGGAATCCTTGCGGAACACCTCGGGATCCAGGAAATCATCGTCAATGCGGCGGTAGATCACATCCACCGGCTCCAGACCGGCCGTGCTTCGCATCCAGACCCGCCGGTCTTCCACCACCAGATCCCTTCCCTCCACCAGTTGGATGCCCATCTGCTGAGCCAGATAGCTGTGCTCGAAATAGGCGCTGTTGTAGACGCCTGGGGTGAGCAGCACCACCTTGGGGTTGTCCGTCCAGGTGGCCAGGTCCCGCAGGGTTTCCAGCAGGTGGGAGGCGTAGTTGTCGATAGGCTGCACCGTGCGCCCGGAGAAAAGGCTGGGGAAGATGCGTTTCATCACACGCCGGTTCTCCAGGAAATAGGCCACTCCGGAGGGGCAGCGCAGGTTGTCCTCCAGCACTCGCCAGGTGCCCTCGCCATCGCGCACCAGATCGAGCCCCGAGATATGACACCAGCGGCCGAGAGGGGGCTGGATGCCCTGCATCTGGGGGCGCCAGCCGTGGGAGCTCTCTACATCCTCCCGGGGCACTACGCCGTCGCCGAGGATGTGCCCTGGCCCATACACATCCGCCAGAAAGAGATCGATGGCCTCCAGGCGCTGAAAGAGCCCCTTCTCCAATCGCTCCCACTCGCTGGCCCGGATCAGGCGAGGCAGGGGATCGAAGGGCAGGATCCGCTCCACCCCCAGGCTGCCGGAATCGTTGAGACGGAAGGTGGCCCCCAGCCGCCGGAGCAGCATGCCTGCGGCCGCATGGTTGTGGTTCAGTTGATCCAGGCCCATGCGGCCTAGGGAGGAGAGCAGGGGCGTCAGGGCCGGTCGGGGCTGCTCTGGGGCGCTGAAATACTCGTCGTAACCGTGGTTGGGTCGGTACGCCGTGAACATTCTCCTCGGTCCTCTGATTGTTTGGATCCTGCAGTGCCCCGGGTGGAATCCCGGGTGATTGTTGTTACCGAAACACGGGACCTACAGCAGAAAGTAGCGCTGCGCCATCGGCAACACCTCCGCCGGTTCGCAGGTGAGCAGCTCCCCATCCGCAAACACCTCATAGGTTTGCGGGTCCACCTCCACCTTGGGCAGGGCGGTGTTGTTGCGCATCTCTTTCTTGCCGATCCCCCGGGTGTGGGCCACGGGCACGCAGGGCCGCCGGAGCCCGAGGCGGCGAGGCAGATCCTCCTCCAGGGAGGCCTGGCTCACGAACGTGAGGCAGCTGGGCACCAGGGCACCGCCGAAAGCCGCAAACATCGGCCGGCCGTGGACTGGACCCGGGGTGGGAATGGAGGCGTTGGCATCCCCCATCTGGGCCCAGACGATGGAGCCCCCCTTGATCACCAGTTCGGGCTTCACGCCGAAGAATCCGGGTTTCCAGAGCACCAGATCCCCCAGCTTGCCCACCTCCACGGAGCCCACCTGGCTGTCGAGCCCATGGGCAATGGCGGGATTGATGGTGGTCTTGGCGATGTAGCGCTTCAGGCGGGTGTTGTCGTTGCGGGTGCTGTCGCCTGCCAGGGGTCCCCGTTGCACCTTCATCTTGTGGGCCGTCTGAAAGGTGCGCAGGATCACCTCCCCCACCCGTCCCATGGCCTGGGAATCGCTGGCGATGATCGAAAAGGCTCCCAGGTCGTGGAGGATGTCCTCGGCGGCGATGGTTTCCCGGCGGATGCGGGATTCGGCGAAGGCCACATCTTCCGGGATGCGGGGATCCAGGTGGTGGCACACCATCAGCATGTCGAGGTGCTCCTCCAGGGTGTTGCGGGTGTAGGGCCGGGTGGGGTTGGTGCTGCTCGGCAGCACATTGGTTTCACCGCAGATCCGGATGATGTCCGGCGCATGGCCCCCTCCGGCCCCTTCGGTGTGGAAGGTGTGGATGGTGCGGCCCCCGATGGCGGCGATCGTGTCCTCCACGAAGCCCGCCTCGTTCAGGGTGTCGGTGTGGATGCACACCTGCACGTCGAAGCGGTCGGCCACGCTCAGGCAGCAATCGATGGCGGCCGGGGTGGTGCCCCAGTCTTCATGGAGTTTCAGGCCGCAGGCACCGGCCCTGATCTGCTCTTCAAGGGCGTCCGGCGTGCTGGCATTCCCTTTCCCGAAGAAGCCCAGGTTCACCGGCAGGCCCTCCGCGGCCTGGAGCATGCGGGCCAGGTGGAAGCTGCCGGGGGTGCAGGTGGTGGCGTTGGTGCCGGTGGCGGGGCCGGTGCCTCCCCCCAGGAGGGTGGTGACGCCGCTGGCCAGGGCCGTTTCGATCTGCTGGGGGCAGATGAAATGGATGTGGGTGTCGATGGAGCCGGCGGTCAGGATGTGGCCTTCCCCGGCAATGGCTTCGGTGCCTGGGCCCACCACGATGGTCACCCCTTCCTGGATGTCGGGGTTGCCCGCCTTGCCGATGGCCACGATGCGGCCGTCCCGCAGGCCGATGTCCGCCTTCACGATCCCCCACCAGTCGAGGATCACCGCATTGGTGATCACCGTGTCCACCGCGCCGCCGGCCCGGCTGGTCTGGGCCTGCCCCATGCCATCGCGGATCACCTTCCCGCCACCGAACTTCACCTCATCGCCGTAGACGGTGAAATCCTTCTCCACTTCCAGAATCAGCTCCGTGTCCGCCAGCCGCAGTCGGTCGCCGGTGGTGGGTCCGTAGGTCTGGGCGTAGGCGCGGCGGTCGATGCGGTAGGGCATGGGGGTCAGTCGAGGGGGCCGTTGATCTGGCCGGTGAAGCCGAACACCCGCCGCTCTCCGGCGAAGGGCACCAGATCCACATCCCGGGTGTCGCCCGGTTCAAAGCGGATCGCCGTGCCGGCAGGAATGTCGAGGCGCAGGCCATAGGCGGCCTTGCGGTCGAAGAGCAAGGCCCCGTTGCATTCGTAGAAATGAAAGTGGGAGCCCACCTGCACGGGGCGATCTCCGCTGTTGGCCACCGTGAGCGTGGTCACGGGCCGGCCGACGTTCAGCTCAAGGCTGCCGGGTTCCGGGAGGAGTTCACCAGGGATCAGGGGGGCCATGGGGTTCAGCGGATGGGATCGTGCAGGGTGACGAGCTTGGTGCCATCGGGAAAGACGGCTTCGATCTGCACCTCGTTCACCAGTTCCGGCACGCCCTCCATCACCTGGTCGCGGTTCAGCCAGGTGGTGCCCTCCGCCATCAGGGCGGCCACGGTCTTGCCATCCCTGGCGCCCTCCAACACCTGGAAACTCAGCCACGCCATGGCTTCCGGGTGGTTGAGCTTCAGACCCCGCTGCAACCGGCGCTCCGCCAGCAGGGCGGCGGTGACGATGAGGAGTTTGTCCTTTTCCTGGGGCGTCAGATGCATGCCTGGGGCTTCAGAGGCCTGACGGGGCCTGGAACGGCCCATCTGGCGCAATCTTCCCACTTTTGCAGGCCAGCCGATCCTCGGCCAGCGGCTTTTCCTGAAATGGCCACACCCGGGGGGGCACGGGAGCGGCCAGGCCCTGCACGGCCCGGATCTGGGCCCAGATGCGTGTGAACCACCAGCGGGCCGCCGTGCTTGAGGGGCCCCGATACCGGGCCACCAACCCCTGGCTGAGGGCCCCGCAGGCCATCTCCCCGGCCAGCCCCTTCCGCTCCAGGCGGCACTGCCCCACCAGTTGGGCCAGAACGGAGGGGGCCAGGGGGTGGGGGGCGGCCCAGACCAGGGAGCCCACCACCGGCTCCCCGCCCAGGCCATGGGGACTGTCCAGGGCGTCGCCCGCCAGGGCCAGCCGATCCACAAACTCCCAATGGCCCGTGCGGAGGATCTCCAGGGAGGATCTCCAGCAGCCCGCCCCCAGGTCTTCGCCCGCCGCGGTGCGGCCCAGGCGAATCACCTCCGCCCCGAGCCAGCTGGCCCCGGGCGCCAGCTCCACCCGGGTGTGCTGGTCGAACAGCCCATCGGCGTAGAGCACCACCTCCTGGGGCAGCCACTCCAGGTTGGCCCCAGGCTCCAGCCGCACCTCAAGGGTCTGGCGGGCCCACTCCCCTGCGGGGCTGCGCCGGGAGCGCCCGATGGAGCCATACACCTTCTGGGCGGCCACGCTGGTGACCAGGGCCCTGCTCCCCGGCTCCAGGTGAATCGCCACGTGGAGCTGGTCGCCACCCACCAGGCCCCCCGCCGTGTGCAGCAAGGGCAGCTCGCAGCGGCCGTCGTCCTGGTGGGTGGCCCGGAGCAGCTTGAGGGGCGACTCGCTTCCTCCCTGGAAATGGGTGAGGTTCTGGTGGTTGCGGAAGTGGATCCAGGCCCGGCCCTGCCAGGCGGTGGGGATGGGGGGGGAGGGGAGGGCCAAGTGGTGGAGCACACTGAGATGGCCGAGATGGCCACTGTGCCCGAGTGACGTCCGCCCTACCACCCCTGGTGCTCAACCGGCGTCTTGGCGTGGCCGCCCCAGCCCAGGGTTCCAACGCCCCCCTGCGCCTGGCCCTCAGCGCCGAGGACCGCACCCGCCTGCGGGGGCATCGGCGAAGCTGCTGCGGCCAAGATCTGCTCCTGCAGCTCCCCCGGGGGCCGGCCCTGGAGCCGGGGGAATGGCTCGCCCAGGAGGATGGGGTGGCTCTCGTGCAGGTGGAGCCTGCGGCCGAATCGCTCTTGGTGGTGCGGGCCGGGAGCCCCTTGGAGCTGTTGCAGGCGGCTTATCACCTGGGCAATCGCCATGTGGCCCTGGAGATGCGGGCGCAGGAACTGCGCCTGCTGGCCGATCCGGTGCTCGAGCAGCTGCTTCACCACCGGGGGCTGGAGGTGGGTCGGACGGAAGAGGCCTTTCGGCCGGAGAGCGGTGCTTACGAAAACGCCCCCCACTCCCATGGCCACCCCTAGCCCGCCCCTCCCCTCCACGTGCCATGGGCGCCTCCGGCTTTATCAGCTGGTCTCTCCAGCCCTGCCGGTCGGTGCCTTCAGCTATTCGGAGGGTCTGGAGGTGCTCAGCCAGTCCGGTCGCCTGCGGGGGGGGCTGGAGGTGGAGGATTGGATCGGCGCCGAGCTGGAGAGGGGCCTGGTGCCCCTGGAGGCCGCGGCCCTGCCGGAGTTGATGGGTGCCCTGACGGCCTGGCGGGAGGGTGGGGCCTCTCCCGCTGGCCTGCTTGCCCAGGAGAGGGTGCGCGATCGGGACGGCTGGTTGCTGGCCCTGCGGGAGGCTCCGGAGGTGCGGGCCCAGCAACGGCAGATGGGGGCTTCCCTGCTGGGATTGCTGGCCGATCTGGGTTGGCCCCTTCCCCCGGGCCCCCAGCACCAGCCCCCGGTGCTCGGCTGGCCTGGCGCCTGGGCCTGGGCTCTGGTGGCTCTGGCCATCCCCCCCGCGGACGGCATCGAGGCCTACCTCTACAGCTGGGTGGCCAATCAGCTCAGCGCGGCGGTGCGCCTCGTTCCCCTCGGCACCACGGAGGCCCAGCGCCTGCAGCTCCGTCTGGGGCCCCGGATCGCTGAGCGGGCCGCGGCCCTTGTGCAGGGCGGGCCCCAGGCCTGCTGGAGCGGTGGCGTGGGGGCTGGCCTGGCCCAGCTCCAGCATGGGGAGCTCTACTCCAGGCTTTTCCGCAGTTGAGCCGCTCCTGCGAACAGGCTTTCGCAGAGGAAACGGCAGAATAAAAGGAGCGTTGTTCGGAGCCTGGGGCCATCGCGAGCCGATTGCGAGTGGGGGTGGCCGGCCCGGTGGGATCGGGCAAGACCGCGTTGGTGGAAGCCCTCTGCCGCCGCCTGCGGGAGCGCCTCCAGCTGGCGGTGGTCACCAACGACATCTACACCCAGGAGGATGCGGAGTTTTTGACCCGTGCCGGTGCCTTGCCCCCCGAGAGAATCCGGGGGGTGGAGACCGGTGGCTGCCCCCACACCGCCATTCGGGAGGATTGCTCGATCAACCGGGCCGCCGTGGCTGAGCTGGAAGCGGCTTTCCCCGATCTCGATCTGGTGTTGGTGGAGAGCGGGGGCGACAACCTGGCCGCCAGCTTCAGCCCGGAGCTGGTGGATCTCTGCATCTACGTGATTGATGTGGCGGCTGGCGACAAGATCCCCCGTAAGGGGGGGCCAGGCATCACCCGCAGCGACCTGCTGGTGATCAACAAGATCGACCTGGCTCCCATGGTGGGGGCTTCCCTGGAGGTGATGGAGCGCGACACAGCCCGCATGCGTCCTGGGAGGCCCTGGTGTTTCACGGATCTGCGGCGTGGGACGGGGCTGGAGGAGGTGGAGGCGTTTGTGCTTCAGCAGTTGCCGCCGAAATGAGCCGTTGTCCGCGAGCGCATGGGATGCCGGATCAGGCCGTCAATCGTCTTCAAATCCTCAGAAAAGGCTGAGCAGATCGCCAAACAGTGTGCGTTGTTACCAGGCGGATAGAGGGGTGGTCGATACTTTCGCAGCTGACCCCCGCAAAAGCGGGATGTTCGCTGTTGAGCCTTTATGGCTCTCCCACCAATCTCTTTCTGGAGCCTTACATGAAGCCTCTGGCACAGCACTCCTCCGCAAGACGGTGGGTTAGTGGTGTCTCTGCTCTCAGCCTCACGCTTACTCTCGCGGCCTGCGGTGGCGGGGGAGAAAACACCGCCACCACGGGTGAAGCCGGCGGGGAAAAATTTGATGGCGAGGTGAAGGTTGGGATTCTTCACTCCCGCTCCGGCACCATGGCCATTTCGGAAAACACCGTGGCCGAAGCGGAGCTGATGGCCATCGATGAAATTAATAAGGCCGGCGGTGTAGCGGTCGAAGGCAAGAAGCTCAAGATCGTTCCAATCGAGGAAGATGGCGCTTCCGATTGGCCCACCTTCGCGGAGAAAGCTAAGAAACTGATCGATCAGGATCAGGTGGCTGTCGTGTTCGGTGGCTGGACTTCCGCTAGCCGCAAGGCCATGCTCCCAGTCTTCGAGGCCAAGGACCACTTCCTCTTCTATCCGATCCAGTACGAGGGTCAGGAGTGTTCGAAGAACATCTTCTATTCGGGTGCCACCCCCAACCAGCAGGCTGAGCCAGCCGTGTCCTGGTTGTTGAAGAACAAGGGCAAAGATTTCTTCCTGGTGGGTTCGGATTACGTGTATCCACGTACCGCCAACACCATCATGAAGGAACAGCTGAAGGCTGAGGGCGGCAAGCTGGTGGGTGAGGATTATCTCCCCCTTGGCAACACCGAAGTGGCTCCGATCATCGCCAAGATCAAAAAAGCCCTGCCCAAGGGTGGCGTGATCGTCAACACCCTCAACGGCGACAGCAATGTGGCTTTCTTCAAGCAGATGAAGGCCGCCGGCATCACCCCCGCCAACGGCTACGCGATCATGAGCTTCTCGATCGCTGAGGAAGAGGTGGCGGCCATCGGGCCTGAATACCTCGAGGGCACTTATGCCGCCTGGAACTTCTTCCAGAGCCTCGATACCCCTGCCTCCAAGAAGTTCACGGAAGACTTCAAGGCCAAGTACGGCGCCAACAGGGTCACCAACGATCCTGCTGAGTCTGCCTACAACATGGTGTACCTCTGGGCCAAGGGTGCAGAGAAGGCCAACAGCGTTGATGACAACAAGGTGCGTGAAGCCCTGATCGGTGTCACCTTCGATGCGCCCCAGGGCCCGATCGAAGTGCAACCCAACCATCACACCACTGAACTGGTGATGATCGGTGAGGTGCAGAAGGATGGCATGTTCAAGATCATCGAGAACAAGGGTGTCCTCAAGCCGATCGCCTGGAACCAGTTCGTTCCGGAAACCAAGGGTTACACCTGCGATTGGACGCAGAAGCGTCCTGACGCTGGCAAGTTCAAGATGTGATCCGCAGGCTGGCCTCCTGAAGGCTTGATCTGCGCAAGGGGGGGGCAGATGTCCCCCCCTTGTTTTTGAGAATTCCCTTTTCCTGTCCCCTTGGGGACGTCCATGACAGCTCTTTACGACACCCTCTTCAACGGCCTGGCCATCGGCTCCGTGCTGATGATTGCGGCTCTGGGCCTGGCTGTGGTTTTCGGCCTGATGGGCGTCATCAACATGGCCCATGGCGAGTTGATGATGCTTGGTGCCTACACCACGTTTGTGGTGCAGAACCTTCTCAAGAACGGACCCCTTTCCGGCCTCTTCCCGATCTACATCCTGATCGCCATTCCCCTGGCCTTTCTTGTCAGTGGCCTGGCGGGTCTGCTCCTGGAGCGAACGGTGATCCGCAGGCTCTATGGGCGTCCCCTGGAAACCCTGCTGGCCACCTGGGGTGTGAGCCTCATCCTCCAGCAGTTTGTCCGCTCGGTGTCCACGGCTTTTTTTCTGGGTCTGCTGCTGGCGGTGGGACTGGGTCTGCTGATCCCCCGCCTCACCCCAACAGCTTGGTGGCAGAAGCGCCAGGCGCCCCTGCTGCGCGTTCTGGCCTGGGTGCTCTCGGGTGGTCTGGGCATTGCCCTGGCCCAGGCCCTGGGCGCTGTGCGTCCCCTCAAGCTCCCCTGGTTCAGCGCCCGCAACATCGATGTCACCGCCCCCGAGTGGCTAAGGGGGTCCATCGATTTCGGCGGCGTCACCATGCCCGTGGGGCGCCTGTTCATCATTGCCCTCACGGCCATCGCCCTGCTGGCCGTGAATTGGTTTCTGCAGAAGAGCGTCTGGGGCCTGCGCATCCGTGCCGTCACCCAGAACCGTTCCATGAGCAGCGCTCTTGGCATCCCCACTGAACGGGTGGACGCCCTCACCTTCCTGGTGGGCTCGGGTTTGGCTGGCGTCGCCGGGGTGGCCGTCACCCTGCTGGGTTCGGTGGGTCCCAACCTGGGGGGCAACTACATCGTGGATTGCTTCATGGTGGTGGTGCTCGGCGGGGTGGGCAAACTCCTGGGCACCATCGTGGCGGCCCTGGGCATCGGCATCCTGAGCTACGTGATCGGCTCGGGCTCCCTGCTGATGCTGTGGCCGGAGATGCCCACAGCCCTCAATGAGCTGATCACCTTCTTTGCCACCACCTCCATGGCGAAGGTGATGGTGTTCATCCTGATCGTGGTGTTCCTCCAGTTCCGACCCGCTGGCCTGTTCCCCCAAAAGGGACGTCTGGTGGAGGGCTGAGCCATGACCATTGCCTCCGGTTTCAAGCGTTGGTGGCCCTGGGTGGCGATTGTGGCCGCCTCCTTGATTCTTCCCTTCGTTCTGCCCCCCTTTCGACTCAACCTCCTGGGCCGTTTCCTATCCCTTGGAATCGTGGCCCTGGGGGTGGATCTGATCTGGGGCTACACGGGGTTGTTGAGCCTGGGTCAGGGCATCTTTTTCGCCCTGGGCGGCTATGCCCTGGGCATGCATCTGCAGTTGAGTTCCCTGGAGCCGGGCCAGTTGCCCGAGTTTTTTGGCCTCTATGGCGTGAAGGAACTGCCTGCTTTCTGGCAACCCTTCACCTCCCCATTCTTCACCTTTTTTGCCATCTGGGTGATTCCAGCCCTGGTGGCTGGTTTGCTGGGCTTTCTGGTGTTCCGCAACCGCATCAAGGGGGTGTATTTCTCGATCCTCACCCAGGCGGCCCTGCTGGTGTTCTTCAACTTCTTCAATGGCCAGCAGAAGCTGATCAACGGCACCAACGGCCTGAAGACCGACACGGCCCGCTTCCTTGGCCAGCTGGTGGGATCCGACTCCAGCCAACGGCTGCTCTTCTGGCTCACCGTTCTGCTGGTGATCGGAGCCTGGTTCCTCTGCCGTTGGCTCACCTCCGGCCGCTTTGGTGATGCCCTCATCGCCATTCGCGACGACGAGCCGCGTATGCGCTTCACGGGCTACAACCCCACGGCTTACAAAACCCTGGTGTTCACCGTGGCCGGGGCTTTGGCAGGCATCAGCGGCGCCCTCTACACCGTGCAGTCGGGCATCATCTCGCCCCAGTTCATGTCGGTGGCCTTCTCCATTGAGATGGTGATCTGGGTGGCTGTGGGGGGTCGGGGAACCCTGCTCGGGGCCATTTTCGGCGCCGTGCTGATCAACTACGCCAAGAGCCTGATCAGCGAGGCCCTCCCGGAAACCTGGTTGTTCATCCAGGGGGCTCTCTTCCTCCTGGTGGTCACCGTGCTGCCCGACGGCATCGTGGGCTGGTGGCGGAAGGGGGGTCTGCGCCAGCTCCAGTCCATGGTGGGCTGGCCCCCCGTGGCCCCCACCTATCCCTCCTTGGATCTTGATCCGGCCGTGCAGGCCGAGCGCACCAGCCTCCAATCCCCTTCCGATCGTGGAGGTGAGCGATGACATCCACCACCCTGGCCCCCGGGGCCCCCACCGAGCCCCTGCTCGAGTTGCGCGGGGTCACCGTCAGCTTCGATGGGTTTCTCGCGCTCAACGACCTCAACCTGGTGCTGCAGCCCGGGGAGCTGCGAGCCGTGATTGGCCCCAATGGGGCCGGCAAAACCACCTTCCTGGATGTGATCACTGGGAAGGTGCAACCCACCAAGGGCAGTGTGTGGTTCCAAGGCCGTCCCCTGCTGGGGATCACGGAGCATCGCATCGCCCGACTGGGGATCGGTCGCAAGTTCCAGACCCCCCGTGTGTATCAGAACCTCACCACCCGCCGCAACCTGGAGCTGGCGGTGAGCCGCAATGCCTCTCCCTTCTCCCTGCTTTTCAGTTCCCTCGACCAGGAGAGTCGGGATCGGGTGCAGCACCTGCTGGAGGTGGTGGGCCTGGTGTCCCAGGCCGGCCTTCCGGCCGGTGGCCTCTCCCATGGACAGAAGCAATGGCTGGAAATCGCCATGCTGGTGGGCCAGAGCCCGGAACTCCTCCTGGTGGATGAACCCGTGGCTGGCCTCACCGATGAGGAGACGGAGCGCACCGCTGCCCTGCTCAAGGATCTCAGCGGTCGGCACACCGTGCTCGTGATTGAGCACGATATGGACTTCATCCGAGATCTCCAGGCTCCGGTGACCGTGCTGCACGAAGGCCACGTGCTCTGCGAGGGCCCGATGGAAACGGTGCAGAACGATCCGAAGGTGATCGAGGTGTACCTCGGCCGGGAGGAGGAGTGATCCCCCGGCCCACCCCCAGGGCTTTGCTCCGAACCCCCCACTCCTGATCTGCCCACACTCCCTCTGCGATGACCCGCACTCCCCTCCCCACCGCCCCTGGATCGCCCCAGGCGAGCACCACCGACGTGCTCGAGGTGCGCGATCTGAACGTTTACTACGGAGAGAGCCACATCCTGCGCAACGTGGATCTGACGGTGGGCGCCGGTCAGATGGTGTGCCTGATCGGGCGAAATGGTGTGGGAAAAACCACCCTGCTCAAAACCGTGGTGGGCCTGTTGCAGCAGCGTTCGGGCACGGTGCAGCTGGGCGGTGAAGAGGTCTCGGCCCTGCCTCCCTATCGTCGGGCCCGGGCGGGTATCGGCTATGTGCCCCAGGGGCGGGAGATTATTCCCCAGCTCACCGTGCGGGAAAACCTGCTGTTAGGCCATGAATCCCTGCCCGGTGGCCTGGCGCGCCATCGCCACATCGATCCGGTGGTGTTTGAGCTTTTCCCCATCCTCGAAACCTTCCTGAACCGCTCGGGAGGGGATCTTTCCGGTGGCCAGCAGCAGCAGTTGGCTATCGCCCGGGCCCTGTTGGGCAAGCCCAGGCTGCTTCTGCTGGATGAACCCACCGAAGGGATCCAGCCATCGGTGGTGCTCGACATCGAGCGGGCCGTGCGCCGCATCATTGCCAGCACGGGTATCAGCGTGCTGCTGGTGGAACAACATCTGCACTTTGTGCGGCAGGCCGACTGGTACTACGCCATGCAAAAGGGCGGTGTGGTGGCCAGCGGCCCCACCGGGGAACTGAGCAAGGAAGTGATCGATCGCTTCCTGAGTGTCTAGCCCTTTGCTAAAGCTGGCTTGGTTCGTTCTTGTCCCATGTTCCGCTTTCCTGCCCTGCTTCCGATGGCCTGCGCCTCCCTGGCAGCCAGCACCTTGGCCCAGCCGGCGATGGTGTGGGCCCAAACCTGTCAATTTCTGGCGCCGGTGGGGGGCGATGGTGCAACTCCCATTGTCACCAAAACCATCAGCCCAGGAAATCCCCTGGGCCGTCCCAACTGGAACACGGATTTCTTTGTCACCCGTCCCTACAGCTCCTACAAGCTCTTTTTCACGGCGGATTCCTCGGTTTCAGCCACCTATCCGGTTCAGGCCTACCTGAAATTCACGGATGGCTCCAGTCTGCGGGTCTTCAACGACAACATCACCCCCAAACCGGGCACCGGCGGGGGCATTGTGGTGCCCGTGGTGCCTGGTAAGGAGGTGAGTCAGGTGAACATCAAGGTGGGAGCCAGCAGCAACATGGCGGCCACTGGATTCACCTACCGCGTTTCCGTGCAGGGCTGTCGCTGATCCCTGCTTGAGGCCCTGAAAGGGGGCACCCATTGGGTGCCCCCAACATCCATCACACCAGGATGAACTGGGTGTTGGTGAGGGCAGCCACCGGATTGACGGTGGCGAACTGAATCGGCGCGTTGTTGTTCCGGCTGCCATCCACATCCCAGAACAGGGCACCCGTGGTGGTGTTGAAGAGGATGCGTTGGGCCCTGCTGGTGGCGCTCACCACCCCTGGCCCAGCAAGGAACTGGGCCGCGGTGAGGCCAGCTCCAGCGTTCCCGATATCGGTGAACACGGAAGCAGCCAGGGCGATCCGATCGCCTTCCGCGATGTTGAAGTCGGTGATCTGATCGCTGTTGGCCGGGCCGTTGGCATCGAAGCGGAAGGTATCCGCCCCGGTGCCCCCGGTGAGGGCATCAACCCCGGTGCCGCCATTCAGGTCGTCATTGCCGGCCCCACCATTGATCGCGTCGTTGCCAGCCGCCCCATTGATGGTGTCGTTGCCGGCCAGGCCATTGATGGTGTCGTTGGCGGCGGTGCCGAGGA
>Ga0208723_1000012_pt1 | contig 90281 bp, 88 predicted proteins | sample LakMenEpi31Aug12_FD_150750 | JGI IMG/M metagenome (GOLD analysis project Ga0208723, IMG submission 150750) | Freshwater microbial communities from Lake Mendota, WI - 31AUG2012 deep hole epilimnion (SPAdes) | ecosystem: Environmental > Aquatic > Freshwater > Lake > Epilimnion/Euphotic zone ...
GGGGGGGGGGGCCTTGCTGGTGCGCGAGGCCCAACTGGAGGGGAAACGGCCATCTGGGGGCACGGCCCTGATTCAGCAGCTCAGATTGAAGGTGGGGGATCGGTTCGGAGGAGGCCCAGGGGATGGAGACCGTTGATGACAAACTGTGTTGTCAGCATGGCCTGACAGAGTGAACCCTAATGGATTGAGCTAATTATGAATCTAAATCGAGATGGCCGAAGATGGGAAGCAATCCTTGTTTTGTTCAGGCCACGGTCAGCGGCTGTGTGATCTACCGCGACGTCAATGGGAGCTATCTGGTGAGCCGGCAGGACCGGCCGCTGAAAAAAGTACGCGTTGCTACTTTGGCTGGTGCCTATGCCGCCTGCCAGGGATGGGAGAAACTTCTCTCCCATCACGGCTGATTGGTCAATAAAAATCAGGTTATGGGGCTGTAGTCCCAAGGGGTTGGCGACGGTGAAGTTCGTGCAATCCCTCGAGTTGGTTATGAACAGAAACCAGCTGATCTCGAATGTGGGACGTATTGTCGATGCGTGAAAGGTTACTCAGCATCGATTCGATCTGTGCCTTGCAGGAGATCAGGATGCGGCATTCGGGTGATCCTGGTTCGTAGGGCATGGTGGAAGGGCTGGCTTTAAAAACCGGTAGGTAGTGGACTTGAGATCGCGCCGGGAATCTGTCGCAACGGTGGCGGTTTGACTTCCGGATGGGGATTCAGGCCGGAACGGGAACCTGGTAGCCCGCAATCCGTGCAAAACCCACGGGATCGAGCGAGGCCCCACCCACCAGCACCCCGTCGATGTCCGGCTGGGCCATCAGCTCATCGATGGTGGAGGCATTCACGGAACCCCCGTATTGAACGATCACATCCGGGTGGCCGACCCAGCCACGGATCAGGCCACAGATGCGATCAGCCTCCAAAGCGGCACAGGTTTTGCCGGTGCCGATCGCCCAGATGGGTTCGTAGGCCACGATCAATCGAAGCGGATCGATGCCTTCCAGGCCCTGCTCCACCTGGCGGTGGATCACCCGTTCCGTTTCCCGGGATTCCCGCTGATCCAGGCTTTCTCCCACGCAGAGGATGGGAATGAGTCCATGGGCCTGGGCCGAACGGGCCCTCAGGTTGATCTGTTCATCCGTCTCGCTGTAGTACTTCCGCGGCTCGCTGTGGCCCACGATCGCGTGGCTCACCCCATGCTCTAGGAGCATGGGCGCGGAGATCATGCCGGTGTAGGCGCCCTTTTCCTCCCAGTGCACGTTCTGGGCCGCCAGGGCCACCCGGGATCCCCCAAGCTCCTCGTGCAGGGTGGAGATGGCGGTGAAGGGCGGTGCCAGCACCACCTCCCTGTCCTCGGGGAGGTTCTCGATGAGCGGCAGGAAGGCCCTGGCAAACGCACGGGTCTCCGCACAGGTCATGTGCATCTTCCAGTTGCCTGCGATCACAGCCTTGCGCACCGGTGGCAGCTCCCCGCGAAACGCTTGCCACGCTAAGCCGCCATGGTCCCGATTCCCTAACTTTCCCCGCTGTCCGAGGGCACCACCCGCATGGATCCCGCCAGTTCCACCTGATCGCCAGGACGCAGACGGCGGCCGCGGCGCGTTTCGATCGCCCCATTCACGCGCACATCCCCTCTCTGAATGAGGACCTTGGCCTCACCCCCCGTGCCCACCAGCCCCTGAAGTTTCAGAAACTGGGCCAACTGAATCGTGGATTCGGCGTCCCTTGTCGTTTCTGTGGCGTTCGGCATGGCGTTGTGTGCGGCGTTCTTGGCCCACCCGGCCCCCACGTAGTCTGCCCCCATGCGTGCCTCTTCGCCGGCTGGCTTTCGCAGACTCTGGCCCCTGCTGAAGCCCTATCGCCGGCGCTTGCTTGCCGGTGCCCTCTGTGCCCTCGTGGCCGTAGCGTCCTTCCCCCTGTTGGCCCTGCTGGCCGGGCGTCTCATCCCTGCGATTGGCGCGGGGGATTTCACCACGGTGTTGCGCAGCGTGGGGTTGGCGCTGGTCTTGTTCCTGGTTCAGAAACTTGCCCAGTATGGCCAGGACGTGCTGCTGGCGGGACCTGCGCTGCAGGTCAGCCAGGATCTGCGTCGCCATCTCTTCAGCCGGTTGCAGCGGCTGGATTTTGCTTCCCTGGAGACCCTCTCCACAGGGGATCTCACCTACCGCCTCACCGGGGATGCGGATCGGGTGGGAGATGTGATCTACAAAACCCTCCACGACAGCTTCCCCTGTGTGCTGCAACTGGTGGCGGTGCTGGGGCTGATGGTGTGGATCGATTGGCCCCTGGCCCTGGCCACCATCCTGCTGGCCCCTTTGGTGGCCCTCCTGGTGAGCGCCTTTGGCGCTCGGGTGATGGCGGCAGCGGAGCGCAGCCAAAGCAAGGTGAGCCAGGTGGCCGCCCTGCTGGGGGAAGCCATCTCCGGCCTGCCCCTGGTGCGGGCCTTTGCGGCGGAACCCTGGCTTCAGCAGCGCTTTGACGAGGAGGTGGATCTTCATCGCCGGGCTCGCTACGACACCCTCCGGCTCCAGGCTCTCCAGCACCCGGTGGTGGGATTCATTGAGGCCGCGGGCATCCTCGCCGTGTTGCTGATCGGTGCGGCCCGGATTCAGGCCGGTGGCCTCAGCGGCCAGGGCTTCGCCAGCTTCATTGCCGCCCTGTTGATGCTGATCGATCCGATCTCTCACCTCACCACCAATTTCAATGAGCTGCAGCAGGGCCAGGCTTCCCTGAACCGTCTGCGGGCCATTGAATTGGAGCCGGTGGAACCCCCGGATCGCCCTGGTGCCCAAGCGCTTGGGCCCGTGCGGGGAGAGCTGAGGCTGGAGGGTGTTCGCTTCGGCTACGACCCAACCCATCCGGTGTTGCACGACATCGACCTGCTGGTGCGTCCTGGGGAGGTTGTGGCCCTGGTGGGTCCCTCCGGTGCGGGTAAGAGCACCCTGTTTTCGCTCTTGCTGCGGTTCAACACTGCCCAGAAGGGAAACGTGCATCTGGATGGCCAGGATCTGGCGGATCTGCGGGCACGGGAGCTGCGCCAAGCCGTGGCCCTCGTGCCCCAGCAGAGCAGCGTGTTTTCCGGCACGGTGGCCGACGCGATCGCCTTTGGTCGCCCGGCCACGCCGGAGGCCATCCAATCGGCTGCTCGCCTGGCCAACGCTGCCGGGTTCATCGAAGCCCTCCCCAACGGCTATGCCAGCCGGGTGGAGGAGAGGGGAGCGAACTTCTCTGGAGGTCAGCTGCAACGGCTGGCCATTGCCCGCGCCGTGCTCGGCAACCCGGCGGTGCTGCTGCTGGATGAGGCTACGAGCGCCCTGGATGCGGAGGCCGAAGAGGCCGTGCAGCAGGGGCTGGAGCAGGCCATGCGGGGCCGCACGGTGGTGGTGATCGCCCACCGGCTCTCCACGGTGCAGGGAGCGGATCGGATTCTGGTGCTGGAGGGCGGCCGCATCGTGGAGGAGGGCAGCCATGCGGTGTTGATGGGCCAGGGCGGACGCTATCGCGACCTCTGTCAGCGCCAGCTGATTCAGATGGAGCTCTGAAGCCTGCGGACTAAGGTGATTGTCGTCTTTTTTGCCATCTGTGCAGACTCCTGCCCCCCAGGCCCAGCAGGCCCCCGTGCTCACCTTCGAGGGCAAGCGCTACGACCTCAATACCCTTCCAGACGAGATCAAGGAGCTGGTGCGGGGGATGCAAGTGGCGGATGCCCAGCTGCGCTTCCATGAAGACACCCTGAAGGTGCTGGCAGTGGGCCGCCAATCCATGGCGATGCAGCTGAACGAACGGCTGAATAGCGTGCCTGCCCTCCCGGATGTGGGGTGATCAGTGGGGCGCGAGCAGCCCTGGGTTTTCACCCGCTAACAAGTCGAAAAGATAGTTGGCGTAATACTCGCGGAAATGGGCCTCGTCCTTGTAATGGGTGGCTTGGCACGTTGTTCCCGCACAGGTTTTTTCATCCACCCCGTCCCATACAAGCCTCTTCGTTCCATCACTCCACGCGTAGAGAGCACGAAATTTCTCCTGCCGTGGCGCTAGAAAGGGAGCTGAGGAAATCTGGCAGTTGCTATCCAGCTTGGGTTTGAACCAATAGGGGAAGCAAAAGCCATCCACCGCACCCTCAAGTCCATTGAAGCGAGGTCCATTGAGATAGATCACCACGGTGGCCCCGTTGGCAATCAACTTTTCCGAGAGAAGAATAAGGCGTTTGAGGTAATCCTCACGGGGTTTGGATAATTCGCTTCGCTCGTTTGAATCACTTGTATCGGTATTGAAGTAGCTGGTGAGATAGCTGCCAATGAAGATAACATCCCCGGTCTTTACTCTGGCTAGTAATGATTTCTCTGTTGCCCGTTGGGCTTTCTGACAAGGTTCGGTCATGGATCGTCCTGCATGCGAGCTCTTCACCCCCTCCAGGGCAGGGAACGCACAGGCATTCCCCCAGAGACCTCGAAAGGACATCTTGTTCGCACGAGCAAAAGCGGAGATCGCTTGTGAAAACTGCTCAATCTGGCTATCTCCCACCATGTAAATGGTCGGTAGATTGGGGGAGCCGTTGAAGCCGCAACGATCGGGAAACTCCTCTACAGAGGCGGGATCATCAAAAATATTGCATACTGGCCCTGGTGGATTGGTGAGAACGGAGTGGGTTTTTTCAAGATCGTTTCTCTGGCCAAGAAACAAATGCTCTTTCCATCCCTTCGCAAGCAGCATGATCACCAGCGAGCCCGTTAGTGAGGCCAGCAGGGAAACGAGGATTGTGGCCCTACGGCTTGCCGGCCAGCGGGAATTCCTGAGAGGTTGTTCAACGAATCGGTAGGAGAGCCATGCGAGCCCGCCGATGAGCAACAGCTGGAGGGGGATCGTTTCCCGATGGATCCCGACGGTCCACCTGCTCAACGCCAGAACTGGCCAGTGCCAAAGATAGAGGGAGTAAGAGAGAAGGCCGATGGACACCATCGGGCGCCAACTCAGGAGTGCATGGGCTGGAGTTTCGCTGCGAAGGCAATAGATCAGGAGGGATGTGAGGGCAATACAGAGCAACGTGGCAGGAACAGCCAGGGTGAGCGGCAGAAACAGAAGGCCCAGGAGTCCGCCCAGAAGGGGCAGGGCTGGCAGCTGAAGAGCGATGGCGGAAAGCTGGCCGGCAGGCAGAAGGCTGATCAGGCATCCGCTGGCCAGCTCCCAAAAACGGCTGCTGAGCAGGAAGTAGGCATGGGGTTGGCTGCGGGGATAGATCACCACGAACGCCACTAGAGAGAGAGCCAGCAGGGGGAGGAGCAGACGGCGCAATCGCTGCGACCCAGAGGGTGACCCTTTGGCGTATCCACTCCACCAGGTTAGAAGCGGAAAGAGAAAATAAAATTGTTCCTCAATACCTAGGGACCAGGTGTGCAGAAAGATATTCAGATCTGCTGAGGCTGCAAAGTAATCAGTAAGGCGCTGAGCCAGATAAATGTTTGAAAGTCCGAAAATAGATGCGAACCCTGTGATCAGCGAGGTGCCTGGATTGGGATCCACAAGGGTGATCGCAAAACTAGTGACTACGACCATCACTAGGAGTGCGGGCAGGATCCTCTTGAGTCTTCTGGCGTAAAAACCAACAATAAAGTTCCGAAATGATGTTGCTTGATGTCGACGCAGGGAGGAAGTGATCACAAATCCTGAGATCACAAAAAAAATGTCTACACCTAAATAGCCACTAGGGAGAATATCTTTGTTGAAGTGATTGATGATAACGGCTGCAACAGCAACCGCCCTGAGTCCGTCGATCTCCGGTCGGTATTTGGATCCTCTGATAGAGCCTTCGATTGAAATTGTCTCCCCTGCTCGCACCTGTTGTGATCCCATCGTCTAGATGGCTTTCGAGCCGTCCGTTTCCATGAGGGCGACAAGATCCTCGAAGTGAAAAAACTGCTCCGTGCTTTTGCCTTCGGTATCTGTGCTCCTCACCATTCTTCGGGTCAGCACCCATGGTCCACCCTCACTGAGGGGGGTGAAAGTGTCCTCAAAGAGGGTTTTCCCTCCCCGGGGGGCCCCTGTAGCTGGATCGCTGTATTGGCTGGAATAGGTGTGGCTGAGGTAGCCCTGGCCGGTTTCCGTGATGCTTTCGGTGAAGATCGTCACCACCGTGCCGTGGATGTGGCGGTGCACCATGGTCACCACGTTGTCCTTGATGCGGTAGCGGTCGCCGGCGCTCTTGCCACCCACGATCACTTCGGTGCCGACCTCATCGGTGTCACCGGCGGTGAAGGTGTTCTCCCCGTGGGTCTGGGTGAAGCTGCGGCGCACCCTGTGGATTGCCACTTCCCACAGCTGGGAGGCCATGGCCTTTTGCACCTCCGGATCCTCGATGCCCTCCACCGTGGCCTTGAGGTCGGCACCAACGGTGAACTTTCCCTCCACCGTGCGTCCATCCTGTTCCCAGACGCAGCGACCGCTGTAGCCCCCAAAGCCTGGATCCCAGGTGTAGCGGTTTTCATAGGCGGCACGAAAGGCGCTCGTGAGGTCGGTGCCGGCCGGTGGTGCCACCAGGGTTTGGGCCATGGGATCGGGAAGGATTCGATGATTCAGCTTAGTTAGGCAGAGAAAGGATCAAGCCAACGTCTGGGCTGAACACCTCCACCTCCCCCAGCCCCTTGATCGCGTGCGTTCCCCGGGGGATCGCGCCGCCCAGACGGTTGGCCAGGACTGCTGAGCCCTCCCCTCCACAGGCCGCCTGATCCAGCCTTTCGGCGGTCTCGCGATCAAAGAGCACCGCTGCCCCCAGGTTGCGGGTGAGGCTCTCCAATCGGGCGGCCCGATTGACGGTGTCGCCGATCACGGTGAATTCCATCCGCTTGGGGCTGCCGATCTGCCCCACCACCGCTGGCCCACTCGCCACCCCAATGCCGTTGTCCAGGGTCTGGATCCCCACCTTCTCCCATGTGGCATTGAGCTTGGCCAAGGCCTCTCCCATCGCCAGGGCACAGACCACCGCTGCCCGGGCCTCTTGCCCCACCCCCCGGCCTACCGGTGAGCCAAACACGGCCATCACCGCATCCCCGATGAATTTGTCCACGGTGCCCCCATGGGCCATGATCACCTCCACCATCTCCGTCAGGTAGGTGTTGAGCTGTCGCACGTGGGCTTCGCTTTGTCCTGCCGCACTGCGCTCCCGCGTGAGGCTGGTGAACCCTTTCAAATCGCAGAAGAGCACCGTCAGATCGAGGGTGCGTCCGCGCAGGATGCCTTGGGCCGCGGCGGGATCGGCCAGGATCTCCGCCACCACCCCCGGGGCCACGTAGCGCTCGAAGGTGCGCCGCAGGCGCCGTCGCTCCCGTCCCTCCAGGAGATAGGCATCACTGCTCATCACCACCCCCAGCAAAACCAGGCCGGCTCCGGGCGCTAACAGGGGCAGCCACACATGGAACCGCTGCTGCAGGAGCACCCCCACCCCAAGGAGCCCACTCAAGGCCAGGCCCACCAGGGAGAGCCGCCAAGCAAGTCCCGGCCGGGTGAGGGCCAGCGCTCCCACCAGCCACACCGCTACGCCGGCAAACAAGGCTCGGCCTGCCGGCCGCACCGGCCAGGGCCTCAGCCCATCTCCCGACAGGGAGTTGGCCGTGGCGGTCGCCAGCAGCTCCGGACCCGAAAGGGGGCCAAAAGGGGTCGGGTAGCCATCGTCTCCTTGGGTGAGGGTTTGGCCGACGATGGCGATGGCCCCTGAAAGGGACGGGCGTTGGGGGTGGTTGCGCCAGCGGGCCCCGTCCAACACCTCCCAGGCACTCAAGCGGTTGAAGGTGCCTTCCGGGCCGTAGCCATTCAGCCAGCTTTCGGTATCCACCTGGCGGCTGCGCCGATCCGCCAGCCGCAGGACAGCCAAGGGAAGGGAGGGGGGTGTGGCAACGCCCTCCAACCGCAAAAGCCCACCGGCATACGCCTCCGGATGGGGAAGGGGTGCCCCTGGCATTCGCACCGGGGTGTTGCTGAGGCCGATCCCCTGCTCCACCCCAGGCAGGCCCATGAAGGTGTCCGGGCGCACCAGGGTGAGGGCGCCTGCCCCCCTGCTGTCACTGCCTTCCGACATCTCCGCAGCCAGAGCGATGCGGCCGGGATGGCGCCGCAGGATCTCTGCCATGGCGGCATCATCGGCGGCCCCCCGCTGGCTTGGGCCCTCAAAGGTCACGTTGATCGCCACCGCCCGCGCCCCCGCTTGTAGCAGTCGTTCCGCAACCAGGCCATAGGCCGCCCGGGGCCAGGGGAGGGCGCCGATGCCTCGCGCCCAGCTCGGGGCGCCCTGTTGCTGCTCAAACCAGTCGCCCTGCTGCAGAGTGGCTTCATCAATGGCGACCACCACCACCTCTTTCGGGGGCGAGCGCTGGCCCAACACCACCTGCACTTGATCTTCAAAGGCCCGGTCCCAGAGCCGCCAGTAGGGGCCCGGCCAGCCCCCCATCAGGGCTGCCGCGCCGCCGAGGCTGGCGGTGAGGAGCAGCAGGACGGAACGACGGGAGGGGGCCATCTCAGACCTCTCTTAAAAGAGGCGGGGTAGGAACAAGCTGGGAGCTGATGGGGTCGGAGGGGACGGCAGGGTGGGCTGCAGAAGAGAAGGCACCCCGCCGGGCACCGGTAGGTTGATGCCGGGGAAGCGGCTTCTTAGATGGCTTTCCAGCGCTTCGAAGCCGGGAAGGGGCACCTGGAACCCCTGGAAGAGGTCTCCACTCAAGAGGCGCTCGTAATCCCCGGCTTCCAGTTTCAGCAGGGCCAGCACAGCCCCTAACGGCGATAGCCTGAGCCTCTGGCCGGCCTCGAGGATGGAGGGGGGAGCCCCCGTGGGCTCGCCTGCGCGTAGGGGTTCCACCTCCACCGTGCCCTCCAACACGGAGATGTCCGACTCGCCAGCTTCGTTCACCTCAATCAGGTAGTTGGTGCCTCGTACGCTCAGGCGGGCTGAGCGGGTGCAACCATTTTGCTTGCCAGAGACCAACACCTGGCCGCGGTCGACGAGGAAACATCGGCTGCCCAACCGGAGTTGGGAAAACTTGTTCATCCGCCCCACAGCGCCGCTGTTGAAGAGGATCTGGCCACGGCTATTGCGGGTGCTGAGCTGCTCAGGGGAGCGGGCCGTTTGTTGCACCTTGGCCTTCTTTTGCTCGATATAAAGCTCTTTGCCGTCGAGGATTTCCTGCACCACGGCACTCTCGGCCGCCAGGGCGGGGTCTGGGGAGATCAGGGGGATGCTCCACCCCAGCAAACTCCAGCTTGTGAAGCCCAGCAGAAGATGCGGCCAGCGGGGAAGAGCCATGCAGCGATGGACCAACGCAGCCCCTCGAAGGTGTTCTCCCATTTTGGGCAACGTTTTCGACCAATTTCGCGCATCCTTAGGGAGGCGTCATACCGATGGTCATGGCTCTGCTGCAGATCTGCTTGTGCGTGGTGGTCCTGGCCGGCCTTGTGCTGGGCATCAGGCTCTTCTGCCAACACCGCCAGCTGCCCCCACCTCCTATCCGGTTGCCCCTGCTGGCTGGGTTGGTTTGGGCGCTTGTGGCCAGCCTTCCGCTGGAGAGCCTGCCCTTTGCCCAACGCCTCTGGTTGTCTCTTGCGGACGACCTGCTGGTGGCTGTCGCGGCCATTCGTGTGCTGATCTGGCTGGCCGTGGAGTTGCCCGCCGGCTTCGGCTGGTGGCGCGAGCCACCGGAGCTGCTGGTGCAGTTGCTCAGCTTGGGGGGCTCCGCCCTGGCGGCTGCGGTGATCCTCCACCAGGGGGCTCGCCTCGACCTCCTCAGTCTGGTCACCACCTCAGCGGTGCTCACGGCCGTGCTGGGTTTGGCCTCCCAGGAGGCTCTCAAGGATCTGATCTCCGGGTTGGAGTTGCAGCTCTCGGATGATTTTTGTGTGGGGGATTGGATCGAGCTGGCGGGAGGACAGCAAGGGATCGTGACTTCGATCAGCTGGCGGGATTGCAGCCTGCGCACCCTTGATGACTGTCTGCTGGTGGTGCCCAACAGCAAGATCACCGCCGATGTGCTCAACAACCGGTCCCACTTCGGCCGTTGTGCGCAGCGTTTCAAGGTGGGTCTCGACTATGGATTCCCCCCCGCCCGAGCCCAAAAACTTCTCGCTGAGGTGGTCTCTGCTCACCCCGATGTGCTCAGCGACCCTGCCCCTCGGGTGCGGCTGTGCAGCTTCGATGACAGTGCGATCACCTACGAAATCCAGGTGTGGAATCCGGGCAAGGGTGTCTCGCAGCTGGATCTCCGCAGTGCCCTGCTGTCCCAGATCTGGTATGCCCTGCGGCGCGAGGGCCAGAGCATCCCCTATCCCGTGCGTCAGGTGGAACCTCGCCGCCAAGCTCCGGTGGAGGATCTCGACGCTCCGGTTGCGTCCGAGATCGGCGCGTTGGCGTTGGGAAGCAATGCCCTGTTTGCAGATCTCAGCGAGCATCAACGGCAGGTGCTCGTGGAGGCCAGCCAACCTCTCTGCTTTGGCCCCGGCGAGGTGATCGTGCGGGAAGGGGAGGAGGGTGATTCGCTCTACGTGCTGCTGGGTGGACGGGTGGAAGTGAGCAAGGAGCTGGAGGGGCGCCAGCTGGTGGTGCGTCAGCTCGGGGACAGTGATGTGTTCGGCGAGATGACCCTCTTTCTGGACGCTCCGCGCAGTGCCACCGTTCGGGCTTTGGAGGAATGTCGCCTGCTCCGGGTGAGCAGGCCCTCGGTGCAGGCCCTGCTTCGGGATGATCCTGCCCTTCTGGAGCGCTTTGCTGTCTTGGTGGCCGCGCGCCAGGCGGAGCTCAATCACCTCAGTCTTGAAGAGCGGCAGGACCAGAGCCATGGCTTGCTGGCTGGGATGAAGCGGCTGTTTTCCGCTCTCGCCGCGGGTTGAGCGCGGGCCTTCAGCCTGGCTTCTTCCAGGGGCTGTGGATGTCCTGCAGGGCGGTCACCTCCAGGGTGCGGTGTTCTTGCAGGGCCGCAATGCCTTCCACGGCGGCTCTGGCGCCGGCCAGGGTGGTGACCGTGGGCACGTCGTAGTCAAGGGCAGCGCGACGGAGATCCCGATCATCGTGGGCGGCCTGTCGCCCCACAGGAGTGTTGATCACCAGCTGGATTTGCCTGGAGCGAATCGCATCTTCGACGTTTGGCCGGCCCTCATGCACCTTCAGGATGGACTCCACGTCGAGGCCGGCGGCCCTGAGCACCTCGGCCGTGCCGGCGGTGGCCACCAAGGCGAAGCCTTTGGCCGCCAGTTGCTGGGCCACGGGCAGCAGAGCAGGCTTGTCGCGATCATGGGTGGAGAGGAACACCGTGCCCGTGGTGGGAAGGGCCTCTCCTGCCGCCAGTTCGGCCTTGGCATAGGCAAGCCCAAAACTTGAAGCGATGCCCATCACTTCTCCTGTGGAGCGCATTTCCGGGCCGAGCAGGGTGTCGGAGCCGGGAAAACGCTGGAAGGGAAACACCGCTTCCTTGACGGTCTGTCTGGGGGGCTTCGGTTCAGCATGAAGGCCGAGTTCCGCCAGGGTGGCGCCAGCCATCACCTGGCTGGCGATCTTCGCCAAGGGCACCCCCGTGGCCTTGGCGACGAAGGGCACGGTGCGGGAGGCCCGGGGATTGGCCTCCAGGATGTAGACAAGATCGTTCTGCACGGCGAACTGCAGGTTGATCAGGCCCCGCACCTCCAGGGCACGGGCCAGGTCCGCACTCCAGCCGCGAATGGTGGCCAGGGATTCGGGTGAAAGGCTTACCGCCGGCAGGCTGCAGGCCGAATCCCCGGAGTGCACCCCGGCGGGCTCGATGTGCTCCATCAGCCCTCCAATCACCACGGTGTTGGTGTGGTCGCAGAGCGCATCCACATCCACCTCAATGGCGTTTTCCAGAAACTGGTCGATCAACACCGGGTGATCCGGCTCCACATTCACCGCTTCGGCCATATAGCGGTTGAGTTCGCTCTCGTCGTACACCACTTCCATGGCTCGGCCGCCGAGCACATAGCTGGGGCGCACCACCACGGGATAGCCCACCCGTTCGGCCACCTTGCGCGCTTCGCTTTCACTGCGGGCCAGCCCATTGCGGGGTTGGCGAATCTGCAGATCGTCCAAGATCTGCTGAAACTGCTCCCGGTCTTCGGCCCGGTCGATGGAGATCGGCGACGTTCCCCAGAGCGCGGTGCCGCTGGCCTTCCCCTCCGGGCTCTGGAGCCAGCGCATCAGGGGGATCGCCAGCTTGAGGGGCGTCTGCCCCCCGAACTGAACGATCAGGCCTTCCGGCCGTTCCGCCTCGATCACGTTGAGCACATCCTCCAGGGTGAGGGGCTCGAAGTAGAGCCTGTCGCTGGTGTCGTAGTCGGTGGACACCGTCTCTGGATTGCTGTTCACCATCACCGTGGCGAAGCCCTCATCCCTCAGGGCAAAGGAGGCGTGGCAGCAGCAGTAATCAAATTCGATCCCCTGGCCGATGCGATTCGGCCCCCCGCCAAGGATCATCACCTTTCGCCGATGCTCCGGTTGCACCTCGTCGGCGGGGGATTGGCTCACGAGGGTGCCGTCCTCCTGGAGGCGCAGCAGGGGCCTTTCGTAGGTGGAGTAGTGGTAAGGGGTGCTGGAGGCGAATTCGGCGGCGCAGGTGTCCACGGTCTTGAACACCGCCTGAATGCCGAGGGCCTGACGGTGGCGCCGCACGCTCAGTTCGTCGCTTCCCGTGGCCCAGGCCAACTGCCGATCGGAGTAGCCCATTTGCTTCAGTTCCCATAGGGCAGGGGCCTCGAGGTCCGCTAGGGCGCGCCCGGTGAGCAGCCGTTGTTCCGTTTCCAGCAGTCCCCGCAGCTTGGCCAGAAACCAAGGGTCGATCCCACTCAACCGGTGGATCTCCCCATCGCTGCGCCCGGCGCCCATGGCCGTGCGCACGGCCAGGATTCGCTCGGGGGAGGGAATGCGCAACTGGCGGTCCAGGTCCCCGTCGTTGGGCTGCTGTTCAGCTCGGTCGCAGCCCCAGCCCGCCAGGCCGGTTTCCAGAGAACGCAGGGCCTTCTGAAACGACTCCTCAAAACACCTGCCGATCGCCATGGCTTCCCCCACCGACTTCATGGAGGTGGTGAGCACGGGGGCGCTGCCGCGGAATTTTTCGAAGGCGAAGCGGGGAATCTTCGTCACCACGTAATCGATGGTGGGTTCAAAACAGGCCGGTGTGGCCCCTGTGATGTCGTTGATGATCTCGTCGAGGGTGTAGCCCACCGCCAGGCGAGCGGCGATCTTGGCGATGGGGAATCCCGTGGCCTTGCTTGCCAAGGCGGAGGAACGGGAGACCCGGGGATTCATCTCGATCACCACCACAGCCCCATCGGCGGGGTTGATCGCGAACTGAATGTTGCTGCCCCCCGTATCCACCCCGATCTCCCGGATGATGGCGATGGATTGATCCCGCAGACGTTGGTATTCCCGATCGGTGAGGGTCTGGGCTGGGGCCACGGTGATGGAATCCCCGGTGTGCACGCCCATGGGATCGAGATTCTCGATCGAGCACACAATCACCACATTGTCGGCGCTGTCGCGCATCACTTCCAGTTCGAATTCCTTCCAGCCCAGAAGGGATTGTTCGATCAGAATCTGGGAGACGGGGGAAGCCTCCAGCCCGCTTTTGCAGATGGTCCGAAATTCCTCCGGGTTGTAGGCGATGCCGCCTCCGGATCCCCCGAGGGTGAAGGCCGGCCGGATCACCCTGGGATAGGTGCCGATGGCTTCCCCCACGATCTCCGCTTCCTCCAGGCTGTTGGCGATGCCGGAGGGACAGACCGAGACGCCAATGCGTTCCATCGCCTCCTTGAACAGCAAGCGGTCTTCCGCCTTCCGGATGGCCTCAAGTTTGGCGCCGATCAGTTCCACACCAAAACGGGCCAGGGTGCCGTTTTCTGCCAGGGTGACGGCCAGGTTGAGGGCGGTCTGGCCCCCCATGGTGGGAAGAAGGGCGTCGGGACGCTCCCGTTCGATCACCTGGGCCACCACCTCGGGGGTGAGGGGCTCGATGTAGGTGCGGTCCGCCAGTTCCGGATCCGTCATGATCGAGGCGGGGTTGGAGTTCACCAGTACCACCTCAAAGCCTTCGGCTTTCAGGGCCTTGCAGGCCTGGGTGCCGGAATAGTCGAATTCGCAGGCCTGACCGATCACGATTGGCCCCGAGCCCAGCAGCAGGATGCGACGCAGATCCGTGCGGCGGGGCATGGGGCGCGGGAGGGCAAAACTGTCCCAGCCTCTCATGCGTGCGGCTATCCCGTACCCACGGCACCCCCCTACTCCCTGAGGGGTGGCTAATCTGATCTGTGATTCAAGACCAACTCCCGACCGTCGATGAGCGAACTCCAGCGCCTGAAGGGGCTGCTTCCCCCGGAAATGCAGAGCTGGGTGTTCGTGGAAGCTGCTGCTTCCGTGGATCCACCGCTGATCACCCTGGAGGAAATCGGCAGGGATGAGGTGGAGATCCAGGTGGATCTGGAGAAGTGGGACACCCTCGCCCTCGACCACCGCAATCTCCTCTTCTGGCACGAGGTGGGCCGGATTCAGAACGATGCCATCCCCCGGGATGGCTGGGAGATGGCCGCCCTGGCCATTGGTCTGGGCGGGGCCATCGGAGAGCTCTGGGTGCAGGATGGGCTCCTCCTTCTGGTGGCCGCGGGCCTGTCAGGTTTTGCGGGCTACCGTCTGTATCTCAAAAACAACTCCGAAAAGCGCCTGCAGGATGCGATCCAGGCGGATGAGCGGTCCATCGAGCTCGCCTGCCGCTTTGGGTACACCCTGCCTAATGCTTACAAAAGCCTGGGCGGGGCGTTGAAGGAGCTGGTGGAACAGAGTCGCAAGAAACGCAAACGGGCGTTTTACGAAGATCGGTTGGAAGCTCTCCGCAAGAGTGCGGGCAAGGCCAGGGCTGAAATGGCCCAGCAGGAGGGCTCCCGGCAATCCCTCAGCAGCGAGAACGTCTATGGATAAGCCAACCAGTGAGGATCTGGCCCGTCTTTCGGCGGAAGCCTGTGATGATCGCAAGGCGGTGGACATCCGGCTGATCCGGGTGGAGGACATTTCCTCCCTCGCCGATTGGTTCGTGATCTGCACCGGCCTGTCGGATGTGCAGGTGAGAGCGATTGCCCGTTCCGTGGAAGATCGGCTGGAGCTCGAAGCCCATCGCCTGCCCCTGCGGCGCGAAGGGCAGGCGGAAGGCCGCTGGGTGTTGCTGGATTACGGGGAATTGATCGTGCATGTGCTCACGCCCCAGGAGCGGCACTTTTACGATTTGGAGTCGTTCTGGGGCCATGGGGAGCAGCACCGCTACACACCCCTCGTCCCCCCTGCTTCCGTGGGATCGTCCCTGCGGCTCTCCTGAGCAATCGGCCTCACCATGCCTTCCGCCAACCCTCCAGGCCCAGGAGCCGACTCCGTCGACCCGCCCGTGGCCTGTCCCGTTGCGAAGGAACAGCGCCCCTTGGAGGAGTACAAGCAGCTGGAGCGTTCCTGGTTCTTTTCCTGGCCTGCCCAGGGAGACCTGACCCTGATACGGTCGCTGGCGGTGGCCTGGTTGCTTCTCCTTCCCCTGGGCTGGGTGGTGGCCAGCGGCAGTTGGAGCCTCAAGGATCACCAGCTGCGGATCGGAGCAGCAGCCTTCACCCTCGGCCTGGGCCTCCCCCTCCTGCTGCTTCTGCGCCAGTGGTTGGGCTGGTCCTACGTCAACCGACGCCTGGTGTCCGAGAAAGTGGAGTACGAAGAATCCGGTTGGTATGACGGCCAGGTGTGGGAAAAGCCCCTGGCCTGGCGCCAGCAGGATCTCCTGGTAGCCAGGCACCAAGTGGGGCCTGTGCTCTTGAGGCTCCGCCAGGGAATCCTGTGGATTTTGCTGTTGATGGGGGTGGGAACGGGCCTCTGTCAGGCTCTCTGAAGTTCCGCCCTGCGGCGTTCGCCAGAGCCGTTCACGCCACCATGTCCCTGTCCACCAGCTTCTCTGGGGCCAACCGTTCCCTGGTTCCTGCCCTCAGGGTGCGCCTTCTGCGGGATGGCATTCCGGAATCCAGCCATCAGGTGCATGTGGTGGTGTGTGATGCCCGAGGGCGGGTGTTGATGCGTGCTGGAGACCCCCAGCTCCTGACCTTCGTGCGATCGGCTCTCAAGCCCTTCCAGGCCACCGTGTATGTGGGCAGCGGCGCTGCTGAGCGCTATGGGGCAGGGGAGCGGGGGCTGGCCATCGCCTGCGCCTCCCACGCGGGCACCACAACCCATGCCAGGGAAGCCTTCCGTCTGCTGTGGGGGGCCCAGCTGGAGGTGGAGCACCTTCAATGTCCACCGCCTGGGGAAGGCGGGAGTGCCTTGCAGCACAACTGTTCGGGGAAGCATGCAGCTTTCTTGGCGGCTTGCCGCATGCTCCATTGGCCTCTGGAGAGCTATCTCCAGGTGGAACACCCCCTGCAGCAGGAGGTGTTGAAGCGGGTGGGGGAACTGCTGGCGCTGCCTGCGGCCGAACTGGTGGTGGCGCGGGATGATTGCGGAGCTCCGACGTTGCAGCTCCAACTGGCCCAGATGGCCCTGCTTTTTGCCCATCTGGGGGCCGGAACCCAGGCCGATCTGGAGAGTCTGACCCGGGCCATGCTGACCCACCCGGAGCTGGTGGCCGGAGAGGACCGTTTCGACACGGAACTCATGCGCCGGGCCCATGGACAGGTGGTGAGCAAGGGTGGGGCGGAAGGAATTCAGTGCCTCAGCCGGGTGGGGGAAGGACTGGGAGTGGCCATCAAGGTGGAGGACGGCCACACCCGCGCCAAGCAGGCCGTCGCCCTTCATGTGCTGCAGCACCTCGAGTGGCTGACCCCCATGACCCTGGAAGAGCTGAGCGAACGCTTCCTGGTTCCTGCCCCCCACCTGAAGCTGGAGGTGCTCGGGGATCTGCGGATCTGATCCAACCCTTCCCAGTGGGGAACCTCAGCCTGGTACAATGAATTCATAACGCGGGGTAGAGCAGTCTGGTAGCTCGTCGGGCTCATAACCCGAAGGTCGCGAGTTCAAATCTCGCCCCCGCCACCAACTTTCCCATCTGGCTTAGTTTCTCTCTAGCCAATACAACAAACTCACCAAGCCTAAGGTGAGTTTTTTAATGTCAACAGAGGCTTTCGTTCTCGTCCATCGAGGGCCGATCAGACCCCAAGGGCCTGCTGGTAGAAGCGGTAGAGCCTTTGCATGTCCCAGAACGGTGTGGGTTCGTTGTTGGTGAAACAGGCCGCGTGTTGGTAGCTGCGAAAGAGTTCATCATCGTTGTCGATGGTGATGATGGTTTCAATGAGAGCTTCTGTGGAAGGAAAGTCCATGGCATTGATAAAACAATGGCGGGAGAAATCCGAAGTCACATCGGGATTTCCCCAATAGATGGGGATGGCGCCCGCCAGCAGGGGGTCAAGGATCTTTTCTGTGGTGTAGCCGAGGGCACTTTCGTTCTCAAAGGCGATATTGAATTTGTATTGATGGAGAAATTTGATTTTATTGTCCACTTTGTAGCCCGTGTTGTTCATCCATCTGCCGGCGGAATCCACTTTCTTGTATTTGCTTAAGGCGTGAAAGAATTCGTTTCTTTTTTGCGGTTTGCCATTGCCAAAAATAAAACTGCAAAAGCGTTCCCTTGGTTCGGGGAAGGAGGACTGTTTGATCCGATTCAGCAGGATGTCCAGCATGGATTCGGTGCCCTCTGGAAGGCCCAAGCCTCGGGATTGATACCAGGCGTGGTAGATGTAAACAGGAAGCCGAAGATTGCGGGAATCGTTGGTTGGGTCGAAGCTGATGGCGTAGTCGCAAGCGGTGAAATCGGGCTTGATATTTTCGCCCGTATAAAAGATTTTCCGACAGGAGTATTTTTTGTGGCGGTCCCCGAACACGGAATAGATGAGAACGTCTGGCCAGAACTTTGTCAGCTTGTAGCGGATTCCGCAGAGGTCAAGAGTGTGGGTGAAAAAGTTATTTTTTGGATCGAAATCAGCCCAGAAGTCGTCAAACCACAAACGTATCATGTCAATTGCTACCCTTCATTGTCATTCTTTTCCTTGGATCGTAAGTTGAGGTTGTCGGATCTGGCAAGATCCGGCCCCGATCGGGTGCTGGATTGATGGCTTTACAGACTGGGTTCTTGGCCTCTGGCAATCCAGTGGATGTAGTTGTGGTGGGGGCCGGGGCCTGTGGGGGTGTGGCCGCCATGGTGCTGGCGGAAGCGGGATTGCGGGTGCTGGTGCTCGATGCGGGCCCGGATCTGCAGCCCAATCGCGCCCTGGGCCGAGAACCCATCAACAGCCTGCGGCGCCTGGCCTTTCTCTCCAATGGGCGGAACCCCATCCAGGCCAACCATCCCGGCTTCTGGAAGCACAACCCCGAGCTCTACGTCGATGAACGCCTTCACCCCTATCGCGCACCGGAGGATGCTCCGTACCTCTGGACCCGGGGCCGACAGGTGGGTGGAAAGAGCCTGACCTGGGGAGGCATCACGCTCCGGCTCTCGGATTACGAATTCAAGGCGGGTCAGTGGGATGGTCGCAGTCCCTGCTGGCCGATCAGCCATAACGATCTGGATCCCTACTACACCCGATTGGAAGGTCTGCTTGGTGTCCATGGCCAACGGGATGGACTGCCCCAGTTGCCTGACGGTCACACCCTTCCTCCGTTGCCCCTCACCCCGGGGGAGCGCCACATGCAACAGGCGGTGGGCCGGGAGTTGGGCCTCCCTTTGATCCCCTCCCGGGGATTTGGGAAGGGGCCTTCCCCTTCAGGTGAGCCACGCTCCTGGCCCCCCTCCAGTGCCCAGGGATCCACCTTGGCCCGCGCTCTAGCCACAGGCCGGGCACAGGTGTGTCCCCAGGCTGTCGTGAGCCATCTGTGGATGGATCCCAGTGGAGAGCGCGCCAAGGGGGTTGTGGTGGTGGATGGCCGCACCGGAGAGCGGGTGAAGGTGGCGGCGAATCTGGTGGTGCTCTGTGCCTCCACCATTGAGACCCTGCGGATTCTCCTGCATTCTCAGGAGGGTCTGGATGGTCCTCCCCTGGTGGATCCTTCTGGGCTGTTGGGCCGCCATCTGATGGATCACATCTCCACCAGCTGTTTCTTCAGCCTTCCGGTGCCCGGATCCCCGTCCGCCGTGGCCGAACTCTCCGGTGCGGGCAGCTGCTTTCTCCCCAACACCCTCTTTGGGGAGCATGCGGCCGTCGATTTTTCCCGCGGCTATGGCCTCTGGGCTGCGATTCAGCGGTTCGATCCCCCCACGTTTCTCAAACGACGGCCGGGCGAGGCCCTGGGGTTTCTGATCGGTCACGGTGAGGTGCTTCCCACGGCGGAGAATCGCGTCAGCCTGTGCGGGGACCAGCGCGATGTCCACGGCTTGCCCATTCCCTTGATCGCCTGCCGCTGGGGCGCGAACGAGCGGGCGATGGTGGCCCACATGGAACGCCGCATGGGCGCTGTGGTGGCGGCTGCTGGAGGGGAGATTCTGCCGGTGGAAGACCTCATGGTGTTTCCCCTGCTGGAACCGTGGCTGAAGACCAGGCCTGCCCTTGGCTCCGGTGCTGCCCCTCCGGGGTATTACATCCATGAGGTGGGTGGGGCCCCCATGGCCGCCCATGAGGAGGCCGGCGTCGTGGATTCCAGAAATGCCTGCTGGCGTGCTGCCAATGTGCTGGTCACCGACGGGGCCTGCTGGCCGAGCGCGGGTTGGCAGAGCCCCACCCTCACCCTGATGGCCCTCACCTGGCGTGCCTGTGCGGGAGCCCTGGGTGAGGAACCGCACACCTGACGTGGGACGAGTGGTGTCCATCACCACAGAACGACCGCTCGCCTCACTCCATACTCACTAGGCGACCTTTAACGGGTCGGGCAAGGGAGAAATCAAGGACGGAGGTTGGCCCCTCCGTCTTTTTTTGTGCATCAACGCGCCATGGCCAGGCCCTCAGCTGTTTTCAGGGCTGGCGGCTGGTGATCAAGGCTCTGAAAAAAGGCCAGAGAGATAGTGATCTTTGACGGATCTGTCAACGGAGCCGTTCTGAAAGAGGAAACCCGCGAGGGCTGAAGTGATGACGCTGTATTGGTCCCAGTTGGGATGGTTGCGGATGAATTCCCGCATGCCTTCAAACAGAGCCTCGGGCACCTCGGCCTCCAGGCTGACGCTGGGGGCGACTGGGGCGAAGAGGGTGGACCCATCGGAGCGGAGAGCGCCGTTCATGGAATGGGGCGTTTCCGACTCCTTCACAAGGTCCTGGGCTGAATGCACCCACTACGCCACAACCCAGTCGATTTCGTCAAAGCCCTGCAAGGGATTGGTGAAAGGCGTTCTCGCGTCTTGAGATTCCTGTACAGATCAGGGATGTGCCGTTCAGGAGGCGAAGCAAGTTGGAGAAATTAACCGTTCGCAGATTTTGTCAAGGGGGTTGGGGAAACAGGCTCTCTTTCCACAGGCCCAGGTGGTGCCTAGGGAGTTGGCGGAAGGGGTTGGGGAAAACCCGTGGATGTCATGGGGGAAACGGAGAGGCAATGGGGAAAAGCCCAACCCATAGGAATGACTAACCATTGGAGATGGACACCCCTCGATCCAGCTTGAGACGCCGTCCGTCAGGCTCTCCGAAGCGTTTCTGGGCCCAGGGGGTGATGGGCATGGGGATAGGGCGGGTGGTGATGGTCTGCAGGGTCATGGGAGTGGGCTGGTGAATCGCTCTGACAGGCGCCCGTGCATTCCCTCTCGCAGAGCTGGCAGCTCTCCATGGAACCCTCCACATGGTGGTGGTGGCTGTGCTGGGGGGTGCCCACCTCCCGCTCAAAGCCCAGCACCTGGGCCCTGTATTTGCAGAGGGAACAATTCATGGCATTTGTGCCCTCCAGGATTTCCAGGAGGCGATCCTGAAACGTGCTGAGAACCTGCGGATGGTCCCCCAGGTAGGAGGCATGGAGCAGTTCCACCTCCGGGTGGTCTGCTGCCACAGCCTCGCTGTGTTGCCTGATGCGGCTCACCAACACGCCCGAAAACAGGAAATAAGGGAACACCACGAGACGCCGATAGCCCAGTTTCATCACCTTCTTCAGGCCCGGCTCCACCAACGGAAAGGTGACTCCTGAGTAGAGGGTTTCCCCCCAGCCGAAGCCGAACCCTTCCACCAGCATGCGGGTCACCTTGGCCACGTTGGAGTTGGCATCGGGATCGGAGGACCCGCGGCCCACCACCACCAGCAAGGTGTCATGGAGGGGCACCCGCTCCTTTCCTTCCGCCTCCCTCTTGAGGTCGGCGTCCTCCAGGCATTGGCGGATTCGGGCTCCGGCTGCTTGGATCATGCCCAGATCCACGCCCAGCTCCCGGCCGTAGTCGATCCGGAGGCCTGTTTCCGCGGCAAAGGTGTTGAGAACGGAAGGAATATCGTTCTTGGCGTGGCCTGCTGCGAAGAGCATGGCCGGCAAGGCCAGGACGTGCTGGACGCCCTGCCCCTGCAGCTTCTCCAGCCCTTCGCGCAGGATGGGCCTGGCAAATTCCAGGTAGCCGTGTGCCACCGGCACCGGATGGAGCCTCTCTTCGAGTTGCCTCGCCAGATCGGCAAATTCGGCCACGGCCAAGCGGTTGCGGCTGCCGTGGCCGCAGATCATCACACCGATGGGGCCATGGGGACCCTGCAAGGGCGTGGGTGGGCTGAGGGGGAGGGAGGGGGTCATGGAGCCATCCACATCGAACGACCCTATTCCGCCCGAGATTAGATTCATTGCAGAGTCCAGACCCGTGACCCTTCGTCTCCCCCCCTACCAACCCCTCCCCCCGCCCGATCCCAGCCAGGCGCTGATCGAGGTTCGGGTCGCTGATCTCCAACCCACCCAGATGTGCGTTGGACTGGCGGAGGTGCGAAGCCGCCAACAGGATTTTTTAACGGAAAGTGCCCAGGAGCGCCGCTCCTATCTGGGCACCAAGCCTGTTCCCCTGGTGATGGGGGCGGAAGGACAGATCTGGATGGTGGATCGGCACCACAGGTTGCGGGGCCTGGTGGAATTGGATCCGGGCGCCACAGCGTTTGGTTATGTGGTGTTGCAGATGGCCGAGGCCAGCCCCCCCCGGGTGCTGGCGGAACTGGAGCAACGGGGGTGGCTTTACCTCTACGACGGAAGGGGGATGGGTCCCCGTCCCAGCGGGGCCCTGCCCCAACGGCTGCTCGACCTGCAGGATGATCCCTACCGCAGTTTGGTGTGGAAATTGAAGCGGGAGAAGCGCATTGCTCCCGAGCCCCTCATCCCGTTCCATGAATTCCGGTGGGGGGCCTGGCTGCGGCGGCGCCCCCTGCCACCGTTCAGTTCTGAGCGCCTTGAGCCGGCCCTTCCCAGGGCCCGTGCTCTCGTGGTGTCTCCCGCGGCCTCCCACCTGGCAGGTTGGATGGGTGCATCACCTGGGTAGCCGGCCCCCTGGAAACGGCATGATGGTTACAGAAGATTTGCCGTGGAGGCATGAAGGATTCAGACATCGACGACTTCGAGCAGGACGGCAGTGAGGCGTCCGGCGACGAGCAATCCACCAGACGGTCGCGCCGCCGCTTCCGGCTCCTGCTCGATGGGGGATCGATCGCCCTGTTTGCGATCTTCCTGGTTCATCTGATTCCTGTGTTGCTGAAGACCAATCCCCTGGACCCCGAATGGCAGGGCGAGTTTGTGGATGTGTTGGTGAATGAGGGGCTATTGGCGTTTCTGGGGTTTGTCCTGTTGCACCTGGCTGCGTTCATCCAGCCATCCCATGATTCTCTCCGACGTCGACTCCGGCTGGTGAGACGCTTTGCTGTCGGGGCGGTGTTCGGCTATCTGCTTCTGGTGCCTCTGCAGATTTCGAGCTCCTTTGGTGCGTTTGCATCCGTCCAATCCAAGAGAGTCTCCTACCTCGAGCAGGGGGCCCGCCTCTCGGAGATCCGGGAAGCCTTGCAAAGCGCACCCACCGCCCAGGATCTGAACGTGCGTCTGCAGTCTCTCTTGCAGCCGGAGCTCACCAGCGACCAGTTGGGTCAGCCCATCAATGATTTGCGCAAACTGCTGCTCAAAGAGAACGAGGTCCAACAGCTGAAGTTGAGCAATCTCCTGATGAAGAACGCGGAAGGTGCGGATTTCTTTGACGCGATCACTCGGGTGGGATCAGCACTGGGCTGGGCTTTGGCCTTTGCCTCAGGTGCCGTTCCTTGGGGATCCCACTCCACCCTGATTGAACGGCTCCGTCGCCGTAGTCGTTCCTGACAAATCGCGCAACTTAACCACGATTGCGCGGAGGCTGCCCACTCCCCTGGTCGAGCAGTCCTTCCCAGACCCTGAACTGGTGGCCCATTCGCCAGGCCAACAGCGATGTACCGATCGCCAGCAGCAGCACGGCCGTGGTGTGCCACCAAGCCACAGCCAGCACGCCCAGCCAGGGAACGACCCCCAGCCAGGGCCTCCAGCGCCGCAGGTTGGAGAGGGCACCGGAGCAGGCTCGGCAATGGTCGGTGTGGCTGTGGTTCCGCTCCATCAGAAGCACCCGGTTCTGGCGAGGCGGCAGGGGCTCACCCGGGAATGGTGGCCCGCCGTGCTCTACCACCCACTGATGAAGGGCCAGCACGTAGCGATCGGCTTGGCTGGCCAGATAGCAGCTGCGTGTGAGCTTGGCACTGCCTCCCCGCTGGGCCAGCACTCGCTCCTGCCAATGCAGAAACAGCTGGTCGTCCTCCAGCACCACATGGTTGGCGAGATGCTGCAGCCAGATGGGGCGCAAGCGCAGCAGGAGTGGGGGCAAGGGAGAGCGGAACTGGAAGGGGAAGCGGGCAAAGATCCTGCAAAACCCCGGCCGAATCGGTGTGACGTAGACCACCGTAAGGATGCGGGCAAATTTTGGCGCGGTCAGGTCGTGCCACATCAGGCAGGGGGCCATGAACCTGGTGTGCTGCCGACCCAGCTTTCCCCTCCGGGGGCCCTCCTCCCAGAGGCCCGAGAAGCCTCCCGCATCAGCGTGCAGGAGCTCCAGTTCCACTGGCCCCGCATTCTCCCGGCGGCCCACCGTGCCGTGATGGGTGAAGGGCACATGGCTCACATCGAGAACGTTCTCCAGCAGGGTGAGGGCGTCGTAGGGCAGGTCTCGGAAGGTGTCCTGCACGGCCCAGGCCCGCTCGCCAGGCCCCAGGGGCTCCTCCAGCTGGGGCACCAGAGGTAGGGGTCGATCGGCACTCTCGCTGGAATCCCCCGCATACACAAACAGAAGACCCTGCCCCGTGGCCGTGGCATAGGTGCGGCAGTGGCTGCGGGGGCTGCGCAGGCGTGGGGCCTCCCTGTCTTCCCCACCGCCCTCCTGGCTGGCCTGGGGAATGGCCGTGCATGCGCCGTCGCCCCGGAACGTCCAGCCGTGGTAAGGGCATTCCAGCTCCCCCGCCCCGTTGAGCCGGCCTTCCGAAAGGGGCACCAGCCGATGGGGGCAGACATCGGCAAAGGCCCTCCATTGCTGGGCAGCCCCGTCCCACCAGAGCACCAGGTCGTCGCCCAGCAGGGTGAAGGCCTTGGGGCGGGTGCGATCGAGATCCACCAGGTAGGCCACCGGATACCAGCTCCGGCGCCAGGGGGAATCGGCTGGAGCGCTGGCGCCGGAGTTGGCAACCTCCGGAACCTCCGGCGCAAGGTTGGGGCCCATGGGCAGGGGAAGGAAAGCCGGCGTCGAGGGGGTGCTCCGGCAGCTCACCATCATGGCGGCCCCCATTGACCATTGCCGAGTCTTTCCGAGCCCGTGGGCCGGGGAGCTCGAGAGGGATCCATCAACAATGGGGTTGGGGCGGCTGTGTCTGAGCCCCCTGAAACGGTTGACCGATGCCACTCTTTCTTGAACCCCTGCTGGCTCCCAGTGACGTTGCCCATCTGCGCCAACGCCTGGAGGCCTCCCCTCCTGAGGCCTGGCAGCCGGGCCAGGAGACGGCGGGCTGGCACGCCCGCCAGGTGAAACGGAACCACCAACTCGATCGCCAAGGCCCCCTCCACAGGGGGCTGGAAGAGGAGGTGCGTGCTGTTCTCTGGGCCCATCCCCTGGTGCAGGCGGCGGCCTTTCCCCGTTCCATCCACGGCGTGCTCTTCAGCCGCACGGGAGCCGGGGAGGGCTATGGACGCCATGTGGACAACGCCTGGATGGCTGGCGGGCGGGCCGACCTCTCCTTCACCCTCGCCCTCAGTGAGCCGGAGACCTACGGCGGCGGAGATCTGGTGCTGGAGCAGCCCCAGGGGGAAGACCGGATCCGGTTGCCGGCAGGCCACGCGATCGTGTACCCCAGCACCAGCTTGCACCGGGTGGAGCCGGTGGCCTGGGGGGAGCGGCTGGTGGCGGTGGGGTGGATCGAGAGCCGCATCCGCCATGCCGAGCAGCGGGAGCTGCTCTTTGAGCTGGATACGGCCCGACGGGCCCTTCATGGGCAGGAGGGAAAGGGGGAGGTGTTTGACCTGATCAGCCGCAGCTACAGCAACCTGCTGCGCTGGTGGGATCGATGAGCGGTGAGGGGAGTGCGGTGCTGGGGGCCGCCCTGGCGGGGGTGGCGGCGGGCCTGGTGAATGCCCTGGCGGGAGGGGGGTCGCTGATCAGCTTCCCCGCCCTCACCGCCTTCGGGCTGCCGCCCCTGGTGGCCAATCTCACCAACACGGTGGCCCTCACCCCCGGCTATCTGGGGGCGACCTGGGCCCAGCGGCGGGATCTAGGCCAGCAGGGGCCACGGTGCCTCTGGCTGGTGCCTGTGGCCCTGGCGGGGGGCGTGGTGGGAGCAAAGCTGCTGCTGGTGAGCGATGAGCGGTTGTTCCTGGCTCTGGTGCCCTGGTTGATCCTGCTGGGCTCGGGCCTGGTGGCCCTGCAGACGCCTCTTCGGAGATGGCTTTCCGGCCTTCCCATGGCCAGCGGTGGTGCAGGTTTGCCCCCGCTGGCCTGCGCCCTGGTGGCCCTGGCGGCGGTGTATGGGGGGTATTTCGGTGCGGGGCTCAGCGTGATCCTGCTGGGGGTGCTGGCGATCACCCTCCAGGATTCCCTCACCCGCCTGAGCGGCCTCAAACAACTGCTGGCCCTGGCTGCCAATGGGGGGGCGGCTCTGGTGTTCCTGGCCAGTGGCCGGGTGGCCTGGCCCGCCGCGGTGGCCCTTGCCCTGGGAGCCGTGGCCGGTGGGCTGTTGGGGGGGCGACTGGCCAGCCGGGTGAACGGCGAGGTGCTGCGCTGGCTTGTGGCGGCCGCTGGCGGCGGAATGGGCGTGTGGTTCCTGCTGCGCTAGCCCATGGATTCCTCCCTGCGCGCCGGCGGCAGGGGGAGGCCGCCTCGGTGCCGGAGGCCTCAGCCCACGAACCGCCCGTAAAGCCAGCGCACAAAGCCCCCAAGAACGGGCACCGGCCCGAAGGTGGGGCCCACGAAATCGAAGTAGTCGCGGTGATCGCAGATCTTGCCCTCCCCATCCAGCTGCAGCCTGGAGGCGCCGGGGTAGACAAATTCGATCCCCTTGATCTTCAGGCCCATCTCCCATTCGATGAAGGCCACATCCCCGCTGATGGCCACGGCTCCCGCCACCAGGCTCAAGTCGTCGCAGCGCTTGAGCAACCCTTCCTGGGCCTGGAGGTAGGCCTCGATGCCCTGGTGCTCCTGGGTGGGGTCCTGGAAGTGCACGTTGTCGGCATAGAGGGCCCGCCATTGCTCCGCCGTGGGGGCCGGGGCGCCGTAGGGCTTGGTGAAGAGGGCCCGCAGGGCGTCGGCGTTCATGGCATGGGTGCAGCAGGGCAGACCGTAGCCAAAGGAAAGCCCCCGGATGGAACCGGGGGCCGGGGTGTTCTCAGACGCGCCACTCCGCGCATCTGCTGCCAGTGTGGCGCTTGCCGGAGGGAGTGTCAGCCCTCCACTTTCACGGTCACCGTGGTGGCCTTCTGGGCCTTGGGTGCGATGACGGTGAGCAGGCCCCCCTGGTAGCGGGCTTCCAGCTGGTCGCGCTCGATGGGAGCGGGGAAGCGGAAGCTGCGGCTCCAGGTGCCGTAGCGAAACTCGCTGATCAGCGGGCTTTTGGGCCTTTCCGCCACAGCAGCGGCTTGGGGCCCTTCTGCCACGGGCTCACCGGCTTCGGGGGCGGGGGGAACGGGCATCTGGCGGGGGTTGCGGCGCTCGGCGCTGATCACCAGCTGGCGATCGGTGGCCTTGACGTCGATGGCGTCCTTGTCGACGCCGGGAAGCTCAAGCACCACTTCATAGGCCTCGGGGGTTTCATGCACCTCAGCGGCGGGCACCCGCTCGGCGGTGTGGAGCTGCTGGCTGAGCTGCTGCTCGATGCGGTCGAAGAGGTCGAAGGGGGAGGAAGAACGCAGGGTCAACATGGTTTGGATGGCGAGGGTTGAAGGTCGGGGCCGTCGATCGCCCCCGGTGCACACACTCTCGGGGCGTTGGCTGGAGGCTTGGGTGGGGCCAACCGAAGGCAGGGGTCCGGTTGGCCCCACCCAGTGCGGCAGACCGGCATGGATCAGGGGAAGACCGCCCAGGGTGGTGCCCGCGGTGAAATGCCGCACAATCGCTCTGCTGGCTTGTTGCTGCGGACCCCCTCGCCCCATGCCCCCCCTCCAGAGGCCTGCCATTGCGAGGGGAGCCATCAGCCTGGTGGCCGTGGCGCTGGCCCTGGCGCCGTTGGGGGCTGGGGCGGGGGAGTTGCCCCTGGCGGAGATGGCCCGCTATGGCTCCGCTCGGGGAACGCTTCCAAGCCTCCGGGACTGGGGTGATCTGCACCCCGGGACCTGGGCCTTCGCCGCCCTGGCCCAGCTGGTCCGGCAGGAGGGCTGCGGTGCTGGCGGGCCCCGCGGTGCCATGGAGGGCCAACGGCCACTCACCCGCTGGGAGGCCGCGGCGCTGCTGAAGGCCTGCCTGAAGCTGGCGGCGGCGCCCACCGATCAACTCCGGGCGCTGCAGCAGGAGTTTCAGGTGGAGCTGACCCAGCTGGAGGAGCGGTTGGAACAGCAGGAGAAGAGGGTGGAAGAGCTGGAGGCCCAGGCGTTCAGCAGCACCACCACCCTTTCGGGCCAGGCCATCTTTCAGCTGCAGGCCGATGGCTTTGGTGGCTCCTCTCTGGAGACGATCCAGGAGAATCGGCGGGACTCCGGAGCCGTGCGGCTGGCCTACGACGTGGATCTCTACATCAACACCAGCTTCCGCGGCAGGGATGTGTTGTCGGTGGACACCACGGTGAACGATCTGGACCGTTCGGGGGGAGATGGGGAGAGCACCCAGGTGGTGTCGGTGAATCGGTTGTTCTATCAGTTTCCCAGTGGTCCCTTCACGCTGACGGTGGGGGGATTGGTGAGCCAGGACGACATGTTGGCGGTGTGGCCCAGCGTGTATCCAGTCGAGACCGTTCTGAATGTGCTCACCTTGAATGGGGCTCCGGGGGCCTACAACCAGGAGGTGGGGCCAGGGATCGGGATCTGGCGCCAGCTGGATGGCTTTTCCCTGAGTGCCAACTATGTGGCGCTGTTTGCCAATGACAGCGATGATCTGGTGGATGGTTCATCCACCCATCTGTCGGGCGGCACGGCGACGGTGCAGCTGGCCTACAGCGCTGCCCAGTGGACCATCGCCGCCATCTATTCCCGCATCCCGAACGGCTATGGGGTGATCAATGAGGCTACGGGATTCGTTCGCGATGGCTATGGGTTTGCGGGCATCACCTCTGCCTTCGGCCTGAGCGGCTTCTGGCAACCTTTCGACTCGGGCTGGATCCCCTCCATCAGCGCCGGACTGGGCCTGAACCTCACCCGCTACGACGACGGGGACGATGAGGGCCAGGTGGGCATCAGCCAGTCGTGGAGTGTGGGGTTGCAATGGCGCGATGCTTTTCTCGAAGGGAATGTGATTGGGATGGCGATTGGCCAGGCCCCCTTCGCCACCCACCTCAGGGGGGGCGCCACCCCGAACGACGGCAACCTGGTGTGGGAAGTGTGGGGGATGTGGCAGGTGAGCGACGCCATCAGCATCACCCCGGCTTTCTTCTACAAAAGCCGGCCCCTGGGGCAATACACGCCGGAGGGAACAACGTTCCACCACCTGGGCGTGCTGCTCAAGACCAATATTGATTTCTGAGGGGGCTGTGGTGCATCAGCTGCTGGTCATCACCAGTTGCTGCAACAGGGGGTCCTCAGGCGCTACAAGGGGATTGACCACCTTCAGCCCACGCCAGGGGAAGCCTGGATTCAGATCTTCTGTGAGCAGAAGGCGCGCGCCCCCTTCAGCTGCCACGTTCACCACAAGGGCATCCCAGCTGGAGAGCTGGTGGCTGACGCATAGGTCCATAACGCCTTGCCAGGCCGCGCTTGTGCTGTCGAGCGTGGGGTAGGCCTCCATCCAACTGAGCAAGCCCCGCCTGATCAGCGCCGCCCCCTACCGCGATCGGGTGGTGCATCATGCCCTCTGCGCCGCCATCGTGCCGCCGATCGAGCGGGGCTTTCACCGCGGCAGCCATGCCAACCGCCGGGGCTATGGCAGCCACCGGGCCCTGCGGCGCTTCACCGCTGCAGCGTCCCGCCACCGCTGGGTGCTCCAGGCCGACATCCGCCTGTATTTCCCCAGCATCGATCTCACGATCCTGCGCCACCAGCTGGCGGCGCTCATCGCCTGCCCGGGCACCCTGTGGCTGCTCAATCAGATCCTCGCCAATGGCGCCAGTCATGGCCCAGCCCTCGATGCCTTCCCAGGCGACACTCTGCTCACGCCCCTGGAGCGGCCCCGGGGCCTGCCGATCGGCAACCTCACCAGCCAGTTTTTAGCCAATGTGCACCTCAATGGGCTCGACCACACCCTCAGTGCCCTGCCGGGCGTGCAGACCTACCTGCGTTATGTGGATGATCTGGCCCTTTTTGCGGATCACCCCGAACCCCTGAGCCGGGCCCGCAGCGAGATGGAGCAGGAGCTTGCAGCCCTGCGTTTGCGGGCCCATCCGGTGAAAACCCAGATCCGTCGCTGCCGCGATGGCGCCAGCTTCGTGGGCTTTGTGGTGCGGCCGGGCCGGCTCCGGGTGCGCAATCACAACCTCCGCCGGGGTCGCCGGCGCCTCAGGCTCCAGCACCACGCCGTGCTCTCGGGTGTGCTGTCTTCTGAAGCGGCCCGCACGAGCCTGATGAGCTGGAATGCCCACCTGGCCCATGGCCACACCTGGCGCCTGCGGCGGCGGTTGTTTGCTGGCCTGCCCTACGCGCCCGACTTACCCTGAATCTGGGCGGGTCGCCATACTGCTGCGCGGCGGCTCCTGGAACAACAACCCCAGGAACTGCCGCTCGGCCTACCGCAACCACAACCAGCCCGACAATGCCAACAACAACATCGGGTTTCGTGTGGTGTGCCTCCCCCAGCACCCTTCGTCGTCTGAACCGTTGGAAGGGATTCCAGCGGGCGCACCAGAAGGGTCCAGACCCGCTCCTGCGATCGGCGGGGTTGTCCCGTTGATCCGCACAGCGCCGAAGGGCGCCCCGGCCGCCCACGGCCTGGCCATCGGCACCGGATCCGCGCCCTTCTTTCCGCACCAGCCATGACCACCACCACCCCCCGCACCGCCACCTTTCTTCTGCGCCAGCCTCGGCAGGCGCAAGGGTTTGCGGAACCCCTCGCCGAGGGGGTGGCCCTCACCCAGCTTTGGATCCCGCCGGGCCGCTTCAAGATGGGCTCACCGGAAACGGAGCTGGATCGGCAGGAGGATGAAGGCCCCCAGCATCTGGTGCAGCTGCAGGGTTTTTTCATGGGCCAGACCCCCATCACCCAGGCCCAGTGGCGATCGGTGGCGCAGTGGCAGGCGCGGGAGGGGGAGCGGTGGGAGCAGGAGCTGTCTTCGAATCCTTCCCGTTTTCAGGTGGGAGGTGATACACGGCTTCTGAGCGAAAATGCCTTTACGGATGATCGTCCGGTGGAGCAAGTGAGCTGGGAGGATGCGATGGAGTTTTGCCGCCGCCTGAGCCAACGGACAGGCCGGCATTACACATTGCCCAGCGAAGCCCAGTGGGAATACGCCTGCCGAGGGGGAACGAGCACGCCGTTTGCCTTTGGTGAAACGCTCAGCGATGAGTTGGCCAACTACGACGCCTCGGAAACCTATGGCAATGGTTTGAAGGGAAAGTATCGAAAGCAGACCACCCCTGTTGGGAGGTTTCCCGCGAACGCCTGGGGGCTGCAGGACATGCACGGAAACGTGCGGGAATGGTGCCTGGATGACTGGCACGGAAGCTATGAGGGTGCCCCCGTGGATGGGAGTGCCTGGGTGGATGGAGCCGAGGGCCAGAGCAGCAAAAGAGAAGGGGGAAGAAGGCTGCTGCGCGGCGGCTCCTGGTACGGCGTCCCCAGGTACTGCCGCTCGGCCTGCCGCTACCACGGCCGGCCCGGCCATGCCCTCAGCTTCATCGGGTTTCGTGTGGTGTGCCTCCCCCAGGGCCCTTCCCTTAACCCTTAAACCCTTAATCCCTCAACACTGGCTGTTTCTTAACCCTGGCTGTTGGCTTGCGGCTGTTGGCTGTTGGGGAGGGCGAGGGCGCCGCAGGCGCCTCGCGATACAAGACGGCCCAGAGCCGCAGACGGCTCACGTGCTGAGCAGCCGATCCAGCGCCACAAAGCGATAGCCGCGTCCCCGCAGAAGATCACACCCGGCAGAAGTGGCGCCAGCAGGTGCCGCACCAGCCAAGAGGCTGGCAGATAAGGCGATGATGCAGGCGATGGCGGGGACAGCCAAGAGAAGCAGAACCTCAGCCCTCAGTAAAACCTTCGCGATCGCCCTGCTCCTGATCCCCCCTGCCCTCCGCCATGACCCCCGGCGCAAAGGAGGCCAGGGCCTGGAGGGCGCAGCTCATCACCAACGGGGTCAACGTGATTCATGCTTGCAGAGACGTGTTCGCGCTACAGCACCCATGGCTGATTTCACCGCTCAGCCCGGCAACCGGCTTCCCTCGGCGCTCCCAGATGAGCCAGATCGGCTGCTGATCGAATTGCGACGCCAACGCGACCAGCTGGAGCGATTCTTGCGTCGCAACCAGCCCCGTCAAAGGCGTCTCAGCGGCCTGGCGGTGACAGCCAGCACTCTTGCAGCGGTGCTGACTGCCGCGCCTGCCTTGGGTGGCCAGAGCTTCACCTCTGACCTCACCAAACTCCTGGGCCTCCAGGCGCCCTCCTGGCAATGGATCTGTGGTGCCGCTGCCCTGCTCTCCGCACTGGCCTCCGCCAGCAGCCAGATGCTGCAGACCAGCCGACTGGAGGAGAAGGTGAGCCGCTGCCAGACGGCCAGGGCACGGCTGGACGCCCTTGAGCTTGGCTTGGAACTGGGCCAGTTCAACCGCAACTACGCCGCCGAAACCTTGCTGGCCAGTGTGGAGGCCACAGCTGCCCTCGACCCGACCCTTGCATTCTCCACTCGCCTCGGACAACCCAGCCGGTAGGCCCAGAAAACGGCTGAAGGCGTTGTCGGCGTACCGCGACCGGGTGGTGCACCACGCCCGCGGTAGAGCGGCTCAGTTGCCTTCATGGCAACACCTCCGACCAGCGACGCACCACCCGCAGGCCAGGCACCCGCTCGAAATGGCCATCCAGGCTGAACAGCACGGCTCCATGCTCCAGGCAGCTGGCGGCAATCCACAGATCGTTGCTGGGGATCGGCGTGCCCTGTTGTCGCAGGCCGCGGTAGAGCAGGCCATAGGTGTCGGCGGTCTCCAATCCGATCGAGGTGACCTCCACCGTGGCCACCGCCAGGAACCGGCGCAGCTCCTCTCGGTTGCGCGCCTCCCGATCCCCGCAGGCGAAACCCGCCAGCAGTTCACCCAGCACCGTGCTGCTGATCAGCAGGCGAGGCGCCTGAGCAATGAGCTCCACACAGGCAGCCTCTCCCCGCTTGAAGCCCACGTAAGTGTTGGTGTCGAGGGCGATCGGGCGCATTGATCAACGCCAGAGGTCGGGATCCACCTGGTCCATGGGGCCGATCGCCTCTTGGAAGCTTTCGGCCTCCTCCTGGCTCCAGGTGCCAGCCAGGCACGCGAGGTCCGACGGGCCGGCCGGCACCGCAGGCGCTCGCTGATGCGACAGGCGGCGAAGGGCCAGGCGATTCATGCTGATGCCCTCTTGTTCAGCCGCCTGCTTGAGGGCAGCCAGCTCGTCGGCCCCCAGCCCACGCACCGTGATGGTTCCCATGGATGCCAGCATATTCTGCTAGCACGCTAGCGCTGGTGCTGGCATGCGCGGAAGGCCAGTTGGCTCCAGGCCAGAGCCAGCAGGAAGCCCAGCAGCTGCATGATCACCACGCAGGGCCCGGAGGGCAGGTTGGTGAGGCCCGAGCCCAGCAGCCCCAGCAGGGCGCAGGTGCCCCCCAGCAGACAGGAGGTGAGCACGTAGCGGGGGAAGCTGCGGCTGGCCAGCCGGCTGGCGCAGGCGGGGAACACCACGAAGGCGCTGATCAGCAGCACGCCCACCGCCTTGATCGACACCGCCACCACCAGGGCCAGCAGCACGGTGAAGGCCAGCCGGTGCCGGCCCGTAGCCACGCCGAAGGCGCTGGCCAGATCGCCATGGAGCGTTAGCAGCACCTGGGCCCGCAGGCTCAGCAGCAGGTAGGCCACGGCCCCGAGGGCCAGCCCGCCGATCAGGGCCAGATCCCCCCAGCCGATGCCGAGGATGTCGCCGAAGAGCAGTTGCTGAATCCCACCCCGGTAGGTGTCCACCAGGCTGAGCACCACCACCGCCAATGCCAGGGAACTGGAATAGGTGATGTTGAGCAGGGCATCGGCCGGCAGGCGGCTCCGCTCCACCAGCTGGTTCACCAGCAGGGCAAAGAGCACCGCGAAGGGGATCAGCACCAGGGTGGGATTGATGTTGAGCAGGATCCCCAGGCTGATGCCCAGTAGGGCCGAATGGCCCAGGGCATCACTGAAGAACGAGAGCTGCCGCAGCACCGCAAAGCTCCCCAGCAGCCCGCCCAGGCTGCCCGTAAGCAGGCCGCCGATCAGGGCCCGCTGCATGAAGGGCTGGCCCAGCACCACCCCCAACTCACCGGGTTCCAGCATCGCTCCTTCCTTCGCTGCCACCAAAGGCCTTCACTAGATTGGCCCCATTGCGGTCCATGGTCTCGAAATAGGTGGCCGGATCCTGGGAGGCCTCCTCACTGCCCGTTTCCAGGGGATCAAAGGTGCTGATGCTCAGGCCCAGATCCTCCGCCAGGGCCTGGAAGGAGCGGCCTTCCGCCTGGGGTTCGCGCAGCAGGGCCCGGATGCCATTGGCCTTCACCACCCCCGCCACCCGCTGCAGATCGGCGGGAGTGGGGTTGATCTCCGGCACATCCACCAGGGCTACCGCCTTCAACCCATAGCGCTCGGCGAAATAGGGCGCCACAGCGTGAAAGGCCACGAAGGCCCGTCCCTGGTAGGGCTTGAGCTTGAGGGCCAGCGCGCGGTGGAGCTGCTGCAGCTGGGCGGTGGTGGCGATGGCGCGGCGGCCATAGCCTTCGGCGCAGCCTGGATCGGCCGCCGCCAGTCCCGCCCGGATCGTTTCCACCTGCTGGGCTGCCCGCAAAGGATCCAGCCAGATGTGGGGGTTCACGCCGCCGTGGTGATGGCCATGGTCGTCGTGATGATCGCCATCGTGGGGGGCTGGGGTGCCGCTTCTGTCCTTGAGGGTGGCCACTCCCTGGCTGGAATCGATCACCTGCAGCCGGGAGGTGGACGCCGCGCGGATCAGCGGCTCCAGGAAGCTCTCCACCCCGAGGCCGTTCTTCACGAGCACCCTGGCCTGCTGGAGGGCCAACAGATCGCCTGGCCTTGCCTGGAAGTCGTGGGGGCCGACGGCCGGGGGCACCAGGGCCCGTACCTCCGCGCATTCCCCGGCCACGGCTCGGGTGAGGAGGGTGATGGGCAGGAAGGTGGTGACCACCTTCATCCTTTTGGCCTCAGGCCCGCGTCCTTGGCCCTCCCCAGGCTGGTTGCCCGGGGGGGAGCCGCAGGCCACAAGCAGGGCGGCCAGGCCCAGAAGGAGGGAGCTGCGGGCAGGGCCCATCACACACGCGCCTTGGTTCCACCCCACCCTACAGCCGCAATGAGAATCGTTCTCAGCGCGTCACCACCACCGTCGTCCCCACGTCCACCTGGTCAAACAGCTGACGCACATGGGGCGTCAGCATGCGAACGCAGCCATGGGACACGGCCGCGCGGGATGTCACCGTCCACTCCCAGGCCGTGGGCGTGCCGTGGATGCCGAACTGATCCCGCTCGGTGAAATGGAAGCCAATCCAGCGATCCCCTAAAGGACCCTGGGGGCCGATGGTGGGATTGTTCTTGCCGCTCTTGGTGCTTTGGTACTGGGGGTTCACCACCTTGTTGCGCACCTTGAACCGTCCCGTGGGGGTGGGGGTGGAGGGATCGCCAATCGCCACCGGCCAGGAGCGCATCACCTTGCCGTTCTCCAGCAGGCTGATCTGGCGCTTACCCAGCTCCAGCAGAATCTCCCGGTTGCTGGTGATGGCCGCCGTGGCGGGAGCTGCCATGGGCTTGAGCGGACCAGTGGCGGATCCGGAAGGTTTCTGCTGGCTCGCCGGCGTGGAGGTGGTGGCAGAGGTGGCCGGGGGAAGATTCACCACGGTGGTCCCTGCAGCCTGGGGAGCAGGGGTGGTTAGCGGCGGCGGGGGCTCTAGGGCCTGAACGGCGAAAGGCTGGCCGATCAGGGCCGGGCTGGCCAGGGCCAGCGTGGCGACGAGGGGGCGGAGGAAGCGTCCCATGGCAGGCAAGTGGGGAGTGGTGAGGCGGTAGGCCTTAGCCCACCAGCTTTGGATCGATCGACTCGGTATAGCGCGCCTCGCACTCCTTGATGATGCGGACAGCTTCAGAACTGTCAAAGAACCCATTCACTTTGCAAGTGCCTGGTTTTTTGAGGTCTTTGTAGTGCTCCCAGTAGTACTGGGTTTCCTTGAGCCAGTGGGCACCCAGTTGCTGGTAGTCGGTGATGTGGTCCATGCGTTTGTCATCCGCCAGAACCGCAATCACCTTGTCGTCCACTTCACCGCCATCATCAAATTTCATGATGCCGATGATGCGCGCCTCCACCAAACTGCCTGGAACAAGAGGCTCCGTCACGCCTACAATCTCTATATCCAAAGGATCGCCATCCTCATCCCAGGTGCGGGGAATGCAGCCATAGGCAAAGGGATAGGAAAGGGAGGAATAGCCCACCCGATCCAGCTTGAGGTGGCCCGTTTCGGTGATCAGTTCGTATTTGTTGATCGTCATGGAGTTGAGCTCCACGATGGCATTGAGCCGCAGCTCACCCTCATCGGCAAAGGCCGGCAGCACATGCAGCAGGTTGAGCATGGTGCGGCTGGGGGCGTGGTCGATGTTCGCCATGGCGATCGTCAGAGCGGCGCCATCTTAAGGAGCGGTCAGCGGCCGCCCTCGGTGAGGGCGTGCACCTTCCCCCGGAGATAGGTCAGGAAGGGTTGGGCGCTCAGGGGCTGGCCGCTCACGGCCTGCACCAGCTCTTCCCCGTTCACCAGCCGTCCCAAGGGCCACACGTGTTGCCCCAGCCAGGCTCGCAGGGCCCCCTCCTCGCCGGCGGCTATCGGCGCCCCCAGGGGGCCGATAGCCGCTTCCATCGCCTCGGCGAGTTGGGCGCTGATCAGGTGGCCCAGGGCGTAGGAGGGGAAATAGCCGAACAGGCCTTCGGCCCAGTGGATGTCCTGCAGGCAGCCCTCCCGATCCGTGGGTGGCACCAGGCCCAGGAGGGCTTCCATGCGCCGATTCCACTCCGTGGGGAGGTCTTCCACCGCCATGTCCTGCTCCAGCAGGGCCAGTTCCAGCTCGAAACGCAGCACGATGTGGAGGCCGTAGCTCAGTTCATCGGCCTCCACCCGGATCAGGCCGGGCCTGAGGGGATTGAGGGCCCGCCAGAAGTCCCGGGAGCTGCCCCAGGGATCGGCCCCGAGCCCAGCGGCAAACCGTGGATGCCAGCGCTCGGCGAAGGGCTGGCTGCGGGCCACCCGGCATTCCCAGAAGAGCGACTGGGATTCATGCACCCCCATCGAGGTGGCTTCCCCCAGGGGCCAGGGGAAGTAGTGGGCGTCGCTTTGGGGCAGGCCTTGCTCGTACAGGGAATGGCCCCACTCGTGGGCCGTGGCGAGGAAGGCGGAGAAGGGCTGGCCGGACACCACCCGCGTGGTGATGCGGAAGTCCTGCGGGCCCACAGTGCAGGAGAAGGGGTGGGCGGAGCGGGAGCGCTGGCAGCGGCTTTCGTCGTAGCCCCAGCTGGTCAGCAGCTCGGAGCAGAGGCTCTCCTGGAGAGCTTCCGGCAACTCCACGGCCTCCTCCCTTTTCGCCTGTTGGCCGGCGGCCACCTGCTGCAGGAGGGGTGGGAGTTCGACCTTGAGGGGGGCAAAGAGCTCCTCCAGGCGGGCCTTGCTGATGTCGGGCTCAAAGGGCTGGGCCAGCACCTCCCAGGGACTGCGGTCTACGGGTTCGGCGGCGGCCAGTTGGCTGGCCTGCTGCCGGCGCAGGTGGATCAGCTCCCGGAGGGCGGGGGCGAAGGCGGCAAAGTCGTTGGCGGCCTTGGCTTGTTGCCAGATCGCATTGCCCCGCGACTGGGCCATGGCCAGGGCGCTCACGAGCGCTGGATCCAGGCACCGCTGGCGCTCCAGCTCCAGGCGCAGCAGCTGGAGGTTGCGGCGCACGGGAGTGGGGGCGTCGGGCCCGGCCTCCGCCTCGGCGGCGGCCACCAGCTCGGCATAGCCCTCGCTGCTCTGACGCTCGTGGAGCTGGCCGGCCAGCAGGGCCAGCTGCTCCCCCCGCCAGGGGGCGCCGGCGGCGGGCATCACCGTGTTCTGGTCGTAGTAGAGAGCGCTGCTGATGGAGCCCAGCAGACGGGTGTGGTGCAAATGCTGATGGAGCCGTTCGAACGCGCTACCTGTTGACGGCATGGAGGTTGGTGATGATCCTGGACTCCCAGCATGCTGCTCCTGCCCAGGCAGGGCCTGCAGGATCAGGAGAGTGTGTTAATCGCCCGGGAGACAAAGATCACCAGCACAATGAGCATGAGGCTGGAGTGAAGAAGCACGACAACCCTGGCTCTCTGGCCTGCGGGCGAGTGATCTTCCGGTGGGCCGAGCGTGTTGCTGGTCAGGACGGCGAAATAGAAGTAATTAAAGATATATGGCAACCATCCGCCGGGATGGTAAGAGTGGCGGGGGAAACAGATTTCTGGTATGGATTCGGGATGGTGCAGCTCCTTGTAGTGAGTTAACGGTTCATCTCCATTCTTCCGCTGGCGCTTGGGTAGGCGGCCCAAAGCCTTTGAGGGTTCCGCGGAGGCGTTTGAGGCCCCCAAGGGCACTTGCTGTCCCAACATGGCAGTCCCCGGCGTACCGAGTGTGTCCATTCTTGGCAGGCAGGCCATTCTTGAGGCCGTGGCCGCAGATCAGATCGGGATCACCCCGTTCACACCGGAGTTGGTGGGGCCCGCCTCCCTGGATCTCACCCTGGGCCACACCTTTCGGGTGTTTCGCAAGGTGCATCAGGTGATTGAAGTGCATGAGCACACCGACTACCGCGCCTTCACCGAAAAGATTGAGGTGGCCAGCGGCCAGCACATCTTGATCATGCCGGGGGAGACGGTGCTGGGCATCACCCGCGAAAGGCTTCGCTTGGGCCCTGGCCTCTGCGGCTGGTTGGAGGGGCGCAGCCGCTTTGCCCGGCTCGGCCTGATGGTGCACATCAGTGCGCCCTTCATGGGGCCTGGCATCGACAGCCAACAGGTGCTGGAAATGAGCAACTTCGGCCCGGCTCCCCTGGCGGTGCATCCAGGGCTCGCCGTCTGCCAGTTTGTGTTCCAGAAGCTGGAGGGCCGCGAGAGCTACCAGGGCCGCTTCGCCGGGCAGACCGGGGAAAGCTTTTGAGGGCTGGGTGTCGCCAGCTCCAAGGGGGCTTTGCCCCCTAGCCCTCCGTGCTGCCGTCCACGATGTCGCCCAGGATTTCGCCAGCCAACGCTTCCGCCTCATCCACCAGCTGCTCGCCGAGCATGAAGGTGGATTGCCAGCCGATACCGGCGGCGATCAGGGGCCCGGCCAGGGGAATCCAGCGGGTGGATTGGCGGCTCATCTCCCGGGTGGCCAGGCGCTTGAGCAGGCCCACTATCCCCTCCTTGGCCAGATAGCGGGTGCTGAACTGGGCGATCTTGGCGATCAGGGTGGGCAGGGCCTTGGGACCGAGGAGGCGCTTGATGTAGTCGAACTGGCTGCGGGTGAGGCCATAGATCGAGGCGATCTCATCGCCCAGCTTGAGCAGCAGCGACACATCGGCGGCCAGATCCAGGCCCGGCACGGGATTGAGGCTGCCGTTGGCGGCGGCCAGGCCCGCGTAGGGGGGGATGCGCTCCTGGGCCACCTTGCGCTTCTGCTTGAGAGCGTCCTGCCCATAGGCGGCCATATCGGCCACGAAGCGGGCCTGCTTCAGCCCGGCCAGGGCCGTTCCAATGTCGGCCAGGAGGGTTTGCAGGTCGTGCTGGGCGGGCTGGCGGGCGGAGGTGAGATACACCCGCTCAGGGGGATTGGGCTCCAGCTGGGAGGTGATGTCCTGCTGGATCAGGCGTCGGGTTTCTGCTTCGTCGTGCCCGTGGTCGTGGAGGCCATCCTCGATGGCCCGATCGATCATGTTCCGCACCACAAAGCAGGGTTTGCCCAGGGTCCGCAGCTGGTGGAAGAGGAAGGCGTCGTTTTCGTAGAAGCGCTGGGCCGTCACCAGCAGGAAACAGTCGAAGCTGGCCAGGTTGAGCCGCTCGATGTAAGTGTCCTTGGGCCAGCGCCGGGTGCCGCAGCCCGGGAGGTCCACGAAGGTGATGCCCCGGTGGCTGATCTCCAGGGGATCGTGGGTGGTTTCCACCACCCCCACCTTGGCAATGCGCTCGCCGGCGATCGCATTGATCAGCGACGACTTGCCGCTGCCGGAGGGACCGATCAGGCCACAGCGCACCTGGGTTTTTTCGAATTCTTCGATCTTCTCCCGGCAGCGGGAGGCGAAATCGCGGATGAGGGTCTGGTCGTCAGCCAAGGCCGGGGAGGCGGTGGTGCAGTGGAGCCATTCTCCTCTGGCGGTGCCTCAGGTGAGCAGCAACCGGTCGACGAATCCGCGCCAGGTGAGGGCTGAGGCGTGGGGACCAAACACCAGCCCCTGTTCGGCGGCGCTCAGGGGCTGTTGGCCAATGCTAAGCAGCAGCTGTTGCAGCTCATCGGCATCCAGTTGATCATCGCCATCGGCATCGGCCGGCATCAGGTAGAGCAGCAGGCGCTCCTCCCCTTCGCGCAGCAGCTGCAGTCGGTGGATCAGCTCCGTGAACTCCGCCAGGTCCACTCGGCCGTCCCCATCCAGGTCCATGGCGGCCAGGGCTGCGGCGAGCTGGGGCCCCGTCGACGGTTGGTCCAGACCCGCTCCATTGGTCGGGGAGGCCGATTTCAGGGCATCGCGGAGTTCCGCCAGGTTGAGGCTGCCATCCCCATCCCGATCGAGTTGGGCGAACAGAGCCTGGATCCTCTTGCGCATCAGCTCGGGCACCCCAGGGCGAATGGGGCCCTGCTCGTTCCCACTCCCACTGCGGATGCGAAGGTTGTGGCGGAAGGTGCCGAGCACATCCCGGGCCACCCGATAGCGCTCGCGGTGCTCCTCAGGGGTGACCACCGCATGGAGCGACACAGGCATCAGCGCTGGCAGGCTCCGCCTCGCGGCCAGGATCAGGGCCCAGGTGGTGATCACAAAGCCAAGGGTGAGCGGAGGCAGGCCGGGCAGCGCGTCCCGCACGAGCATGGAGATTGGCGTGGACAGGGCCGCCCCCCCCACCGCCAGCAGCAGGCTGCGCCGGGTGGGGGCATGGAAGATGCCCCCGATGGCGATGGCCACCAGCACACCGTTGTAGCCCCAGAGGCCCTGGGCCACGGTCGCCCTGTCCACACCCTGGAGCAGGGCAACCCCCATGGCAGCCAGGGCGCCCAGCAGCCCCAGGGCCGCGGCCAGGGGGCTGGCAAGGGCGGTGGCCAGAAGCACCAGCACGCCGCTGCTGAGGCCGCCGCAGAGAAACACCTGGCCAAAACTGCGCGGCAAGCCAAGGGCCAGGGCCTGAAGGGGGCCGGCCAATGCTTCCGGGCCCGGAACAGGGGGATCGGCTGGCAGGAGGGGCAGCCCCCCAGCCATCGCCAGCACCCCCCAGCTCACCAGGCAGAAGGGCAGCGTCAACGGCGGGAGAGAGCCGCGGTGCGGAAATCGTTGGCCCCAGCCTTCCAGGATCAGGGTGGTGATCCCGCCACCCAGCAGCACCAGGAGCAGCCATGGGACTGGGCTGGCGAGAGATTTGGCTCCCCCCAGCACGGCCGCGGCGCATCCCACCAGGGCCCCGTTGAAGCCATGAATGCCCTGGTGCCGCAGACCGCGCGCCAGGCGGAACGCGCGGGAGGCGAGGTTGGCGCCGGCAGTTCCCACCCCAGCCAACAGGGCCAACCAGGGCGACTCCACCAGGAACGCCATCAACAGCACCGCCCCGCTCAGCGGATTGTTGATGAAAATCACCTGGCCCAGGCTCCGCAGGCCGGTGAGCCAGGGCACCAGGAAGCGATGACCGTTCAGGTTGGGATGGTTCCATTGCGGCAAGGTGCCACTGCTCGGCAGGAGCCGTTGCAGCCTGGAAGGCTTGGGCGAGGGCGGTTGGAGCAGGCCCTGGAGCAGGCTGTAGGTGGAGGCTGGCTCAGCCTGCATGGCGGCTCGCGGGGTGGGAGAGGCGCTCCGCGAGTTGCTCCAGGCCCCCCTTGAAGATGCCCAGCGACACCTCAGCCAGGGTGTTGAGCGTATCGAGATGGGGATTGATCTCGCAGATCTCCCAGCAGCACACCCGGGGATCTGCAAGCAACTGGCGCAGGATGGCTTCGGCCTCATCGGCCCAGAGCCCCCCGGGCACAGGGGTGCCCGTGCCCTTGCAGATGGTGGAATCCAGGGCATCCACATCGAAGCTCACATAGATCCGATCCACGTCGGCGAGGTGCTCGAGGCAGCGGCGTGCCACCGCATCGGGGCCTTCCCGTCGCACCTGGTCCGTGCTGATCACCGGAATGGAGTGGGAGGCAAGTGTCACATCTTCAGCAGGCTCCGTATCGCGCACCGCGATGTAGATCAGGTCGCCCAAAGCGATGGCCGGCTTCTGGGAACCCCCCAGCTCCTGGAGTTGCCTCCAGAGCTGTCGGGTGATGGCATCGGGATCATTGATCGCTTCCGCCAGATTGTCGTGGGCAGCCGCGATCGCCAGGGGCATGCCGTGCATGTTTCCCGAAGGCGTGGTGAACGGCGAGTGAATGTCGGCATGGGCGTCGATCCAGATCACCCCGAGGCGTTCATCGGGGTGGGCGCGACGGATTCCGGCGATGGTGGCGGCAGCGGTGGAGTGATCCCCTGCCAGAACGATCGGAAAGCGGCCCTGCCTCAGGGTGTGAGCCACCAGATCGGCGGCATCGGCCATCACCCGGGCGATGGTTTCGATGTGGCGCGCATGGGGTGTCGTCGATCTGCTGCTGATGTCGGAGGCGCGGGCGCTGGGCCGCTGCTGGGTCTCGATCTCCTGGATCAGCCGCTCGCTGAGTCGGCGTAACTCCTGCTGGCGCTGCACGGCGCTTTTGAGCAGCTCGATGCCCGCACCGGCACCGGGCTTTCCCGCACCCAGATCGCAATCCACCTCCACAAGCCCCACGGAGGTGAGCCGGGCGGTACTGGTGAGCTGCACGAGTGTTTTTTTCAACCGCTTCAGGTCGGCCAGCGACAGATCCAGCCCGCTCTGTTGCCCGATCAGGGCCAGAAATTCCTCGCAATGAATCTGGCCATTGCCATCCCGATCCAGTCGTTGCAGGAGGTCCTCCCCACTGACAGGGCTGGCCTCCGCGGAGGGGTGCACCAGGCTGAGCATCACGGCGAGCTCTTCCCGGCTCAACCAGCCATTGCCGTCGCTGTCGATCAGCAGAAACAGATCCCGAAGGATCTGATGGGTTTCCAGGCCAGGTTGTTGATGGGCCCAGCTCAGAAAAGCTTCCCGGCCCACCGTTCCCTGCGCCTGAACCAATCCCCGGAGCCCAGTGATCTCTTCAGGAGCAAGGATGCCCCCGAGGGCGATCAGAACCTGTTCCACTTCCGCTGGGGTGATCTCCCCGTCTCCGTTGAGATCGAACAGGGCAAACAGGCTGCCCAGCTCCTGGGTGGCCGTTGGATCCACGGCCTGGGAAGCCGACTCAGGGGCGAACGTCATGGGGGGTCGTGGCACATCAGCAAACTGCTTGCCGCAGGGCCAGGGGTGTGCATTTGTCGCGACTCTTCACCCAACGGTGCGGAGATGGTGACCCCCCACCGCCACCGTTACCGGGCCACTCCCTTAAGTAGCGCCAGGGTCTTTCTTGCCTCTGGCGAGAGCTCCGCCTCCTTTCCATGGCCCCCCACCAGCTCATGGGGGCAGGGCAATCCATCCCCACCAAAAGGCGCCTGGGCGGCCTTCACCGCCGGATCCTTCCGGAAGATCGTGCGTCCCTCCTTGATCGTCTCCACTACGGCGATGTCCTTGATGGTGGCGGGATCCACCTTCAGAGGATTGCGCGCCAGGATCACCAGATCGGCCAGCTTGCCGGTCTCCAGGGTGCCCTTGCTCTTCTCCTCCTTGATCTGCCAGGCGGCATGGGCTGTCACCGCCTTCAGGCCCAGGTAGGGGGTCACCCGCTGATCGGGGCCGATCACCCGACCGGTGGGTGTGAGGCGGTTCACCCCCGCATCGATCAGGGGCAGGATCCAGGGCTGGGGGCTCACCGGCGCATCGTGGCTGAAGGTGAAGGGGATGCCGGTGCGCTGCATGCTCATGGCGGCCATGGCGTTGTTGGCCCGCTCCAGCCCCCAGAGCTTCACGACCGTTTCACCGCCGGGGATCAGGCCGCTGGTGAGAAAGCTGGGCACCCCGCCCACGGCCTTGAGCCGCTTGATCTGGTCGGGCCGCATGTAGCTGGCGTGGATGAACACGGGCCGGTGGTCGCTCATGCCGTGCTTGGCCACCGCCTTTTCGATCGCCCGCAGGGCCTGCTCGGCAGCGGCGTCGCCATTCATGTGCATGTTGATCTGCACGTTGCTGGTCCACCAGCGATCAAAGGTTTTCTCCAACACCTCATCGGGAATCTGCTGGTAGGCCCGGTAGCCGGGCTCGGTGCCGGGAGGATTCACCGCGTAGGGCTGGCTCATCCAGGCGGTGGGGATGGAGCCATCCAGCCAGAACTTGATGCCCCCCAATCGCACCCGATTCACATAGCGCTTGTCCAGGTCGGGGCGCAGTTGCAGCAGCAGGTTCTGGGTGTCGGCGGGGCGGGCTGTGGCGTCGCTCACCAGTTGCTCCTGCCGCTGGAAGCCACTGTCGGCCGAGGGATGGATGCGGCCATAGTCCTTCACCACCTTGGCGGCGGCGGTGGCCATAGCATCCACATGGGAATCCTTGGCGCAGAGGTAGAGATCCACGCTGAGCAAGCGCTTGTCGATGGCATTGCGCACCAGGGAGATGTCGTCGCTGCCCAGACCCACGCCGCACTCCTGGGCTGTGGTCTGCCCGTAGCTGGCCCAGAGGGCACTGGCCTGGGTGGCCACCGCATCGGCGGTGGCACCGCTGAAGGCTGGTCGCCTCTCCCGCACCATGTTGAGCGCCGTTTCCTCGGCCTTGCCCGCCAGGCTGCGGCCATCGGTTCCCCGTTCAAACTTGCCCCCCGCCGGATCGGGCGTGGCCGCGCTCACCCCGGCGGCGCGGAAGGCCGCGCTGTTCATGGCGCCGGCATGGCCGGAGCTGTCCACCACCATCACGGGGCGATCCATCGACACCCCATCCAGATCAGCCACGCTCGGATAGCGCTGCAGGGCATTGCCGTTGAAGCCAAACCCCACGACCCACTCACCGGGCCCGGCCTTTGCCGCCTGGGCTTTCATGCGCCGCACAATCTCCTCCACCGTGTCGGCGCCGAAGAGATTGGCATCCACCAGATTTTTGCCGAAGTAGATGAAATGGCCGTGGGTGTCGATGAAGCCCGGCAGCAAGGTGCGTCCCGCCAGATTCACCCGGCGGGCGCCCGTTCCCGCAGCCTTCAGCGCCCCAGCCAGGGCCCCCACGTAGACGATGCGCCCCCCCTTCTCCACCAGGGCCTCGGCGTAGGTGGGCTGGGCCCCGGCCATGGTGAGGATGTCGCCGCCGCTGTAGAGGGTGGCGCTGGGGAATGCTTGGGCGAGGGCGTCGCCGATGGGCGTTGTGGCGATCAGCAGGCCCAGCGCGGCGTGGGTGGAGCGCCGCAGTCCTTGCCGCAGGTTTTCCCGCAGGCGGGATGAACGACTGGAGACCTGGGAGGAAGGCATGGCTGAGTTTGGGGCTGAACGACGATCGTGCTTGGCGTCATGGTGGCTCCCTTGAGGGTTTTTGGCCTGGATGCACCGGATCATTTCAACCTCTGCCTACCGCAAGTCCCAGGCTGTGGCCATAAGGATCTGCTCAAGACTGCTGCGGCGGCATCACCACCACTGTTTCCGAATTGTGGGGAGTCGGCTGGTCAAACCCCTTCACTCTCGGGATGATTGGCGCGTTGATTTTCCTTGGGCCTCAGTGCGTTTTCCCGTCGCCGCCCTCTCAGCGTGGAGGGCGATGGGCTGCCATCTCCTGGCTTGCGGCAGCGTGCTCTCAGCCGTTGCACCAGCCTGGTCTGGGCAGGAGGCTGCCCTGGCCAGCCTGGGTCTCCCGGCCTGTCGGGCGGCCCTCGGACTCCCGGCGACGGATTCGGCGCAGGACCTGCTGCAGGCCAAACCCGCCCTGGTGGAGTTGCTGGCCCGCACCCCTGCCTGCCGGAGCTCGGATACGGCCCTGGCCAGATTGGACCAACTCGAGCAGGAGTTGGCGGCCTCCCGCCAGCGCGTCGCGCTACAGCAAGCCGAACTGGCCAGGGAAACGGCTCGCCAGGATGGCCTTGCCAGCGATCTGGCCCAGCTTCGTCAGCAACTCACCGCCCAAAACGGCACGCCCATCCCTGCTGCTCCGGCCCGTCCCGACCCCCCCTCGGAGCGGGAGCTGGTCTCCTTCGCTCCGGGCAAGGGGGTCACCCTGCAGGCCGGGGGCAACCAGTTGCGGCTCTGGGCCGAGGCCAAGCTGTTGGGCTTTTCCAGCAGCCGCTATGTGTTCAACCCTGGCCAGCCCCTTGTGGTGAGCCCCAAGGATCCCGATCACTCCTACGACCTCTCTGCCCAGCAGAGCATGGTTTATGCCTCCTTCCAGGGGGCGAAATGGGGGTCCTGGACCCCTGGAGCCTTTGCCATGTTCACCCTCCAGGACAATCTGTTGGCGGAGGGTTACAGCTTTACGCCCGTCGCTTTTTACGGCGAGGTCAGTGATGGTCGCTGGCGGGTGGTGGCTGGCCAGAACTTTGATGTGTTTGCCCCTCGGGATCCGGACACTCTCCCTACCGGGAAGCTGGCCGTTACGGGGAATCCCGGGTCGTACCGACCCCAGTTCCGCCTGGAACGCAACTTTGAGGCGGGGTCTGGGTTTGGAGGGGTCGTGCAGGTGGCCGCCTCTGCACCCATCACCACAGCCCTTCCGAAAGGGGTGGATCTGGCCAATCTTCCGGTGGCGGAAGTGGTGGAAGATAACGGCTGGCCCAACGTGGAAGCACGGCTGAATCTTGGCTTCGGGGTGCCGTCCCAGCTCGCGGGGGGGCGCCGCCTGAGGCCTGTGGAGCTGGGGGTTTCTGGTGTGGTGGGTCAGTTGCGAGTGCTCGATAACATCCGCCCCACCGATCCCTTGACCCTGGATTTCGACCGCACGAGCTTGTCGGTGTGGGGGGCGGCCATCGATGGGCAGATTGCCCTGGGCCGGAGCTTCGGCCTCAGTGGCGAGCTTTACACCGGCCAGGGGCTCGGCGAATACATGGCAGGCATTTTCCAGACCTACAACCGAGCCAGCAACAAAGCGGTGCCCACGGCGGGAGGGTGGGGGCAACTTTATCTCTACCCGGCAGACAACCTGCGCCTCAACCTGGGCTACGGCATCGACAACGCCACCGATTCCGGGGTCTTTGGCCTGCAGAAAAACAGTGCCATTTTTGCCAACGTGGTGTGGGATGTGAATGCCTGGCTGCAGTTGGGGTTGGAGGGCAATTACAAATTCACCATCTACGACAGCTTCGGGCAGAAGGATGCCTGGGTGGTGATCAGCCAGGTGATGTTCCGCCTGTAATCCTGATGCGCAGCTCCTTACTGCTGCACGGGCAGGTGCAGATCGCCTGGCACCTTCGCGGGATCAGGTCTGGTGCTCACGCAGCAAGACGGAGGGTTTGACGTGAAAACGGTTTTGAAACTCAATGCTGAAGAGGCTGGAGGAGCGATAGCCGCAGGCATGGGCAATGCTGGAGACCGATTCCTCCCTTTTGGCCATCTTTAATCTTTGAAAAGCCATATCCAATCGCTTGGCCCGGATCCATTGGGTGATGGTGCAGCCAAAACGTTGGCGGAACGCATATTGAAGAGAACGTCGTGAGTAATGACTATATTTTTCCAGGATGGTTAGGTTCAGGGGTTGAGAGAGCTGGTTCGTCATGTATTGGATCAACTCATTGACAGCCTGATCAATGCCACCATCCTTTGCTTCTTTTCTTTCCGACGCCAAGGCGTCGCTCAGATCAGGGCAGGCCATCAGGGCCGTGAGCAAACTGAGCTGATTGGTCACTCCCAGATGGGTTTGCAGATTGGGATGGTTGATCGCCAGTTCACTGGTGATGGTAAGGAGGTGGTAAAGCGTTGTCAGCATGGATGCTTCAATTTTGCCGTCATCGGCTTTCATGCAAGAGGGTTTGGAGAGATCCCATTCTCTTGTTGAATCCATGCCTAATTCTTCAGACCTCAGTGACTTCAATGAAGCCAAGACCTGTTCAGGCGCTAAGGAGAGGCACACAACGCTGTAATTTGTGCTCTTCCACAATGCTGCACTCTGAGGAATGAAAAGGCAGTCGCCAGAAGAGCAACTTAAATCGACATTCTGCTGATGAAAGGATATTTCACCAGCAGCCACATAGATTAACGATAGCCAGGGACGCTTGTCCAGCTGCGCGGTGGTGGCTGCCCCTTCCAGGGCGACCACATGCAAGCATGGCCAGGCAGCATGAAACACACCAGAAAAGGATGTTAATAGAGCGGGATTGTCACGAGCAGAACTAATCGGTAAGGGGGCTTCAAAGACAGAGATGTTAAGAGTATCCTTCTCATGATTACGCATCTGAAGTTGAAAGGGGTTAGCAATGGCCCTAGAACTTTGAATAAGATCTAAAAATTGATCCATTGCTTTGTGCCAGCTTCTGCAGCAGTTAAGATGGAGATTCTGATGCAAAGATGCTACTTTATTGGCCGCTGGTGCTTTCAGTTATTACTCTATCCTATGTTGAACATCGCTTGAAGCGAGCACCCTTCTCCTAGCACCCCAACGAAGCGAGGATTTCATCTGTGCATAAAATTTGCGCGATTCTGCAGCCTGGCGAGCCATGACATCCGGTCTCAAGCGTGTGGTGGCGATTGGCGCTTCCGCTGGCGGGCTGAAGGCTCTCCAGGAGTTCCTTGGGCAGTTGAAGCCTGGGAACGAGGCGGCTTTTGTGGTGGCTCAGCATCTCTCTCCCGATCATGCAAGTCAGCTTACGAGCCTCCTGGCTCGTGTGAGCAAGCTCAAGGTGGAGGAGGCGTGTGATGGCCTCCCCCTCAGCCCTGGGCACATCCTGGTGGTGCCTCCCAATTGCGATGCCACCATTGAATCCGGTTGCATCAAACTTTCTTCTCCTCCTCCCCGTTTCGGTCCCAGTCCCTGCATCGATCGGCTGTTTGATTCCCTGGCCAGTGCTTGTGGTGAGCAGGCCGTTGCTGTTGTGCTCTCCGGCACAGGCTCAGATGGGGCCTTCGGCCTGAGGGCCGTACGTGCGGGCGGAGGCCTCACCCTGGTGCAGACCCCCGAGAGTGCCTTGTTCAGTGCCATGCCCTGCGCGGCCATCTCCCTGGGCAGTCCCGATCTGGTTGCCGATCCGGAAACGCTTGGTTATCGGCTTGCGGAGTGGTTGATCAGCGGAGAAAATTGGACCCACAGCCCTACAGATTCTTTGCCGCTGTTTCTATCCAGTGTGGCAGCTCAACTGAAGCAACTGACGGGGGTCGACTTTTCTCAATATAAAGAATCTACACTGCTGCGACAGGTGCACCGTCGGATGGCTGTCAATGGCATCCAAGCCATGGATGAGTACATGCAACTCCTGTCTTCCAATGCCAGTGAGTGCCATGCCCTGATGCAAAATCTCCTTGTCACTGTCACCTCCTTCTTCCGTGATCCCGAAGGGTTTGAAGCCCTGGAAACTCATCTGAAGATGCAACTGGCCCTGGCCGTCCCCTCCGGGCCCTACCGGGTCTGGGTGCCGGGTTGTGCCACAGGAGAAGAGGCCTATTCCATCGGAATGCTCCTCAGCAAGGTGATGGGGCATCCGGAGAACCTTTCAGAGATGTTGAAGATCTTTGCTACTGATCTTGATGAACAGAGTCTTGCGATTGCCCGAAAAGCAACGTATCCAACTTCTGCTGTCGCCCCCATCCCCGAAGATCTCAGGAAGCGATTCATCCAGGGCCTGGAGGGAGAGGGTGAATGTGAAATTCATAAGACTTTGCGTAGTTGCCTTGTTTTTGCCAGGCATAACGTGTGTGAGGATCCACCCTTCCCCGACGTTAATCTTGTCTCATGTCGCAATCTCCTGATTTATTTCACCCCTACTCTTCAGCAGCGTGTGATAGACCTGTTGGGTTTTTCCTTGCAGCCAGGGGGCATTCTTTTTCTTGGCAGTTCTGAATCTCTTGCCCATCCCTCCGGCTTTCGTGTTCTCAATCCTCTGCACCGTCTTTATGAGCGCACCGAGCAGGAGCGAAAGCGGCTTCGCCTTCCTACAGGATTAAGTCCACGCACCACACCTTTTGAACGGCCTGCAATGTCTTTAGCAAAACAGATCGACTTGCTGCCAGTTCAGCATATTCAGCTCATTGAGGTGCTGATTCGTGTCTTCGGCAGACCTTGCCTTGTGCTCGATCAAAATCATTTCTTGGTGGAGGTGATTGGTGATGTCTCCCCCTTTTGTCGAATGCCTGAGGGCCGCTTGACGGGCGCGGCCATCAGTTTCCTACGCGATGAATTGCAATCGGAAGCGCGAGCTCTTCTGCTCTTGGTGAAGGCTGGGAATAGTCCAGTCAGAAGCAATTGTTTGCGTTTGTCCGATTTCGCCTCCCTGCTGCGATTAGAGGCGATGCCCATTCAGGTTGGTGATCAAGATCTCCTCGTTCTTTCTTTCATCGAGGAGGCAGAGCAGGATCCTTCTCCAGCGTCAAGTTCAGAGCCGATGGATCGAAATTCGATCTTCACTCTTGAAATTGAGCGTCTGGAGCACGAGCTACTCAGCAGCCAGGATACCTTGCGGCGGTCTTTGCTCAATCTTGAGCAGGCCAATGAAGAGCTGGAAGTCTCTTCCGAAGAGCTCCAGGCGTCGTCGGAAGAACTTCAATCATCCAATGAGGAATTGGAAGCTTCGAATGAAGAGTTGCAGGCGGCAAATGATGAGCTGGCCGTGCTCAATCAGCAACTCCGAATCCGTGGCGATGAATTGGAGCGTCTCAATCGTGATCTTGAAAACATTCAACGCTCTTTCAACCAAGGAATGGTGATTGTGGATGAAGACTTGCGGATCACACGCTTCTCCCCCCTCGCTGTTCGTGTGTTCGGCCTGGTGCAGGCTGACATCGGTGCTTCCTTGCTCAACATTCCCACCACCGTTCCGATTCAAGGGCTTCGCGATTCCCTTCTCAGGGTGATCCATGACGGAGAGCGCTGCAACCTTCAGGCCCAGAGCGGAGAGGTCTCCTATCTGATGCAGTTGATGCCCTATCGGAATACGGACAATGAAATCCTTGGGGTGATCATCACCCTCACCGATATCTCTGAGCTCACGGCGATTCGCCAGGCGGCGGAAAGCTCTCTCCAGGAGTTTGAATGTCTGGCAGACATGTTGGAACAAGCTGTTTGGAAACGCGACCACTCGTTGACCCGCTTTCTCTACATCAGTGCTCGTGTTGAACCTTTGGTGGGCTGGAATGCCTCCGAAATTTGCTCCATGGCCAGTCTGCTTGATAGCGCAATTCTTCCAGCCGATCGTGGATCCGTGATGGCGGCCCGCGCGTCGGGCAAAGGTGGGTGGGATGTGACCTACCGCATCACCCGCCGCGATGGTGAGATTCGAACTTTTCGAGAAGTGGCAATCAGACTGGATGAAGGGACAAATGAGGGCACCGTTGTTGGCACGTTTACGGATATCACCGATCAGCACATCCTCCTCCAGCGCAACCAATTTCTTGCCGACGGTATTTGCACCATGATCAAGGCTGAAAACCAGCCTGTGGCCCTTCTGGATGCCTCTCTTTGTGTCATGTTTATCAACGAAAGCTTCGCCAAGTGTCTGCATACTCCATCACCAGAGCTCCAAGGTCGTCCCCTTGATGAGGTGGCCCAGGCCCTTATTCTCTACCCCGAAAGTTTGCCGCAAGAGAAACCATCTTCTGAGCGCCTTCGTTCCGTCGCTGCGCAGGTGATGGAGAGCAACCAACCTCAGCAGGGCCTTTCTGTCCGATTCCTTGAGGCGGTTGGCCAAACCTCCCGGTTCACTATCGATGTGCTGCCCATCAACGATTCTCAAGGCATTCGCGGTGTTCTGCTCAAGTTGTCTCCAGAGGAGGGTTGATGCTCCCTGGCTCTAGCTCCAGTGCAGCAGCATCGGCACGGCTCCTTCCAGGCTCCGCTTCACGGGGCATCCCTCTCCAGCCTGTTGAAGGATCCCCTGCGCCTCCCCATCGAGATGTTCGGGAAGGGTGATCCAAACCTCCAGCAGGGCGATCTTGCGCACCCCGCTGCTGGTCATCGTCTTTTCCACCCGGGCGCTGGTGCCCTCCAGACTCCAGCCGTGGCGCTGGGCCACGATGCCCATGATCGTGAGGATGCAGGTGGCTAGTGCGGTTGCCACCAGATCGGTGGGGGAGAAGCGCTCCCCCTTGCCCTGGTTGTCGGTGGGGGCATCGGTTTCGAGCAGGCTGGCGGAGGGATCATGGCGGGAGGTGCAGCGCAGCTCACCGCCGTAGAGGCACTGGATGGTGGTCATGGCCAGCCGGGATCCTGGAACGCCTTCACTCAAGCAGCCCCAGGTGCTCCAGCCGTTCCCGCTGCTGCCGGGCGCTGACGAACCCATGGGCGGCCATGGCCCCGCTCACCGCCACCGGGGGAACCCCGATTCCGGGAAACACCCCCGCGCCGCAGAGCACCAGCCCCTGCACCGGGGTCTGCCCTCCCGGAAAGGGTCCGCGGTTGGCGGGCCAGGCGGGTCCGTAGCTGCCCTGGTGCACCCGCAGGTAGTGGCGGTGGGTGAGGGGCGTGCCGTAGCGCTCGATCACCAGCCGGTCGCGCCAGTTGGGGATCAGGGGATCGAGCACCTGGCCAAACACGCTGCAGCGCTCGGCCTTGAGGGCCCGGTAGGCCGGCGTGCCTCGCTCCAGCTGTTGCCAGAGCTCCCAGGGCTCGTTGGCCGGGGTGTAGCCATGCACCACCTGGTGGCCTGCGGGGGCCAGGCCCGGATCCAGCAAGGAGGGCATGGACAGCACGGCCATGTTGCGCTCCGCCCCGATGCCCCGCGCCCAATCCCCCACCCACACGTGGTGGATGGGCAGGTGGGCCAGGTCGTCGCCCTTCAGGCCCAGATGGCAGTGCAGGAAGCTGGCGCAGGCGGGAGTGGCCCGTTGCTTCTGGCGCCAGCGGGCCGGCACGGCCTCCTCCTCCAGGAGGGAGAGGGTGTCCCAGGGGCTGGCGTTGCTGATCACCCCCCGGCGGGCCTGAATCGCGTCGCCATTGGCGAGCTGCACACCCACCGCCCGCCGATCGCGGACCAGGATCTCGGCCACGGGGGCGTCCGTGCGCAGCACGCCCCCATGGCGCTCCAGACCCCGCACCAGGGCCTGCACCACCGCCGGGCTGCCGCCGATGGGGTAGTCGAGGTGGGCGTTAGGGGTGAACCACTCCCCGAAGAGGGTGGCCATGGCCGCCGCGCTGGTGTGGGCCATGCCCAGCCCGGAGATCAGGAAGCAGAGCAGCTCCACCCAGTGGAGCAGGAAAGGATCCGCCAGCTGCTTCTGGGCCAGCGGTCCAAAGGCTCCCCCCAGCTGGGCCAACCGGCCCGCCTCCCCTATCAGTCCTAGGCCCCGAGCCCCGAGCACGGCGGCCGTGCCCAGGCCAGGACGGAGGGCCAGCAGGGGCAGGGCTTGGGCCGCCTCGCAGAGGGGCCGAAGCCCCTCCATGAAGGCCTGCCATTCCTGGGCCGCCGCCGGTCCCCGCAGCTCCCGCACCACCGCCAGGAAGGGCTCCAGACCTACCCCTACCCGCAGCTGACCCTCCGGCAGCAACAGCCCCCAGTCGTTGTAAGTGGCCACTGGCACCGATTCCCCGATGAGCCGCAGCACCTGGGCCAGGGGGTTGGGGCTCGGCCAGCTGGCCAGCCCGCTCCACAGGGAGGGGCCCGATTCAAAGTGGAATCCCCGTTGCTCGAATCCATGGGCCGCCCCTCCGGCCTGGCTGTGGGCTTCCAGCACCACCACCTCCAGCCCATAGGAGGCGGCCACCGCTCCGGCGCAGAGCCCGCCCAGGCCACTGCCCACCACGATCAGGTCGACCGCGCCGGCGCTTGGGAAGGACGGTTCGAGAGAGGGCATCGCGCTGGCCCTACCCGTTCGTCGACAGCCCGCAGCTGCCCTCCCGCTCCGCGCAGAGCTGCCCCAGGCTGGGCCGTCCCGTGATCGCCAGCCTCAGGCGGGCCCAGAGGCCATAGGCCCCTTCTGCCAGGGGACCCACAACGGGCCAGCGGGTGGGGGCATAGAGCCAGCCCAGGCCCACCTGTTCGTAGGCCCTCCGGAACACGGCCAGATCCTGCAGCACGGTGCCGTTGGCCTCCACGCCATGGATCCGGCCCATCGCCTCCCGGTAGGTGATCCCCTGGTGAGCCTGTGGATCGTAGTCCGGGCGATCAATATCGACGAAAGCCAGGGTGGTCTGGTCGGCATGGCGCCGACGGTCGCGACGCTCGAGGAAGGTCACCTCCCGTCTGCAGAGCGGGCAGCCGCCGTCGTAAAGAATGGTGAGAACAGCCATGGATGCAGGCTAGAGACTTCACGCCTGCCCATGGTCGCAGCAGGGCCGCCTGCCTTCCTGGGCCTAGTTCCCCAGCAGCAAGCTCCCGGGAATTTCATAGCGCTCGTTGCCCACCCGCAGCAGACGGAGCTGGTCTTCCTTGGTCACCTGGACGATCAGATCACCGCAGCCTTTGCGACCGCTCTGGCAACCGGTGAAGGTGCCATCTCGGAACACCAGCTCCCTCTCCATCCCATTGGGGTGGGTCACCTGGAGTGAGGCCTTGCCCTGCCCTGGCCGCTGCAGGGAGATCCCGCAGGTCCCCATGGGTTGGCCCCGCAGGCTCGCACAGGGAATCTGACCTCCTGGCTCAAGGCTGACGGCCCTCCCCTGGAAGGAAACGGGCACCAGGTGTAGTCCGCCCAACAAAAGGCCCAACACACCGGTGATCAGACCCCCCCGATCGAGACCGGGTAACAATGGCCACTTGAGCGTGGGCAGGATCCGGGGCCGTTTTGGATCGACCGGAAGTCGATCACGGACGGTTGTCATAACCAGGGGTGTGAGGGCAAAAAGTAACCATTCTATAGATAGTCATATTGTGCAGGGCTTGTCAATGTGTGATTGGGAAATAATCACTCCCCTGCCATCCCGTTGCGGATGACAACATTGCCCCCGAAACCATGCTGCGTCAGGATCTCATACGGCTCACCATCCCCACCAGTGGTGAGGGCTTCATCGATCTCACCGCCGCTCTCAACCGGGACATTGGCAGCAGTGGCCTGACCACAGGTCAAGCCCTGATCAGTTGCCTGCACACCAGTTGCTCCCTCACCGTCAACGAAAACGCTGATCCCCGGGTCTTGCAAGACCTGGCGGCTTATCTCCAAGCCCTCGTGCCCCAGGAGGGGGTGCGCCCCATCAGCGGCAAGGGCTCCCTGCGCCCCTATGTGCATGACGACGAAGGACGGGACGACATGCCGGCCCACATCCGCACCGCTCTGACCTGCACCAGCCTTCCCTTGAGCTTTCACCGGAGCCGTCTCGTGCTCGGCACCTGGCAGGCTGTCTACCTCTGGGAGCATCGGGCCCGCCCCCACAGCCGAGAGCTGTGCCTGCACCTGATCGGGGAGGAATGATCGTGGACCGGGGACGCCTGGCTCTGGCCCTGGCCGGTGGCTCCGCCCTTGTGGCGGCCACCTGGCTGGTGGCCCAGGTGAGCTGGCAGGGGCGGCTGCGCACCCTGGAGGCGGAGGTGAGCCTGCTGCGCCGCACACGCCAGATCGATGTCCCCCGCCTCTTGAATGATCTCGAACGCCTGGCCGGCCCAGCGGAGGAGCGTCTCGCCTACCAGGATCTCAAGCAGCGCCTTACAGCCCTGGAGCGGGAGTACCGGAGCACCCACCAGGCCTTGGAGGCCCTGCGCCGCAGCCGCCGCCTGGAGGAGCGCTTCACCCTCTCGGCCGGCACTCCCAGGGAGTTGCTCGAGGGCAAGGTGCCCCTGCAGCTGGATGGAGTGGAGGCGGGCGGGGCCCGGGTGGGCCTGGCGGGCGCGCCCGCCAACCTCTGGAGGCCCGGAGATTTCCGTGATCTGAATTTCGGTGGGGGCCGCTATCGCCTCACATTGGAGGCCATTCCTGGAGCTGGGGGGCAGGCTGCGTTCCGGTTGGATGCCCTCCTCGATCCCCCCGCCACCCCTTGAGCCCGCGATGGGCCCATCTGGACCGTGCACTTCAGCGCACTGCCCAGCGGCGTACTCCCCAGCGGCGTACCCTCCAGCGGGCTACGGTCCGCCGATCGTTCTCTTCCTTTTGCCATGGCCGCCGTTCCTCTGACGCCCGCGGAGATCACCGCCCTACCCACCACACTGCCCGCCTGGGGATTGGTGGACGGGAAACTCCAGCGCCAGTTCACCTTCCACAATTTCTCCGAAGCCTTTGGCTTCATGGCCCGGGTGGCCTTGGCGGCGGAAACCCTGGGTCACCACCCGGAGTGGAGCAACGTGTGGAACCGGGTGACGATTGCTCTCACCACCCACGACACGGGCGGCCTCTCCACCCTCGATGTGGAGCTGGCCCGTCGCATCGACGCGCTCGTGGCCTGAGCCGGGCGGATCAGTTCTTCTTGGGCGCCGTCAGGGAGCGATAGACCTGGCGGGCCAGGTTGGTGGGGCCCAGGGGAAGCAGTTCATTGGCCAGGCCCCGGATCACGGTGAGGGGCCTGTTCTGTTGCATGTACACCCAGGTGTTTCGGGTGGCCTTGGCGAGCCGCGGTTGATCCCGCTGCTGTTGGACCCCGAAGATCCGCTTCACCTCCTCCCCAAAGCGCTCCTCCTCTCCCCGGATGGTTGTCGCGTAGCCATCGAAGTCGTGGCGGCGCTCCCCATGGCGGGCCAGGCATTCCCGGATGGTGGACAGCACGGCATCGCTCTGCAGATTCCGGATGTCGAATTTGTAGGGATCCGGGATCGGCACATCCGCCGGGAAGGTTGCCGAACCCCGGAGCCCCACCAGCACGCAGCAGCCATTCACGGCCGCCTCCCGGGGCTGCCTGTCCTTGCCGGGATGGCTGCCGAAATCCACATACACCTTCCCCTGCCTCAGGGTTTGGGCATGTTGCTTGCGGATCATTCCCTTGAGGGGTCGCCATTGAAGGGTGGGATCGGCCGTGATGAGGGGCCGCAGGAGATCTTCCGATCCCTTCACGGGCGTGTAGAGCACGATGTCGTTTTTTGGGGGATGGAGATCCCGCAGATACTCGCGATGGAGATAGTCGCTGAGATCATGGGGGTTCTCCACGCCTTTGTCCTGCAGAAACTGCCGGGCGTAGGCGCTCTGCACGAAGTGGCTCACCGCGGCACGGGCCGGGCTGTGGAAATCAAAGCGATCGCTGCTGACTTCGTGATTGTCCACGCTCAGCCACCACACGGCTTTTTGGATTCGGGAGTAGTGGTCGAGCTGCTTGGGGTTGACTTCCGTGGCAATCAACACGTTGCGACTGTGGTCTTCAACGGCGTCGGCGAAGGCCACGTCGTAATTTCGGTATTGGAGCAGCCGGGGATTGGTCACCGCCGGGAGGGTGACGATGCGTGCGTCGTGGCCAAACGTGCGCAATTTGTCTACCAGCTGGTGCACGGCTTCGATGCCACCGGTCACGATGTGGGCCGGACAGAAGACGTAGATGGTGGAGTTGGAATGGATGGTGAGCATCAGGAACCTGCCTTGGGAAACAGGGGTTGCTTCAGGAGCCTGAGGAGCTCGCGATTCATCCCATTTTCGCAACGGAGCCAAAGGGTGGGGTGGATGGATCCCCCTTCGCCCTTTTTTGCTACCACCTCACACACCTTGCGGCGGCTGGCCCGCCACTGCTCCAACCGCTCCGCTTCCCCCAGCAGGGAGCCCAGCACCCCATCCTCCCGGTTGCGCCGCTCCCAGAGGCAGGCCACCATTTCCTGGGTGTTGCCGTTGCAATTCGCCTGGAAGGGGAATTGCTTCCGCATCTCCTTCGACTTCTGGAGGGAGTCGTCTGCGGCCTGGGCTGGGGTGGGGTGGGCGGCTAACCAGCCTGCGAGGGCCCACACCAGCGCCGCCAGCACGCGCGCCCCCCACCCATGCCGAGGTGGGGGCGCATGCTGGCGGCTCGGGATCGTCATGGGGGGGAGTGAGGCTAGACCAGGGCAGGCACCGGGCCTGTGAGCTGGGCCGCCGGTGCCTGCTGGAAGCGCAGGCGCTCATGCTCCACATCCACGGCGATGGTGGATCCGGCCGGGAAGGTGCCCGCCAGGATCGCCTTGGCGATGGGCGTTTCCAGCTCCCGCTGGATGGCTCGCTTGAGGGGACGGGCGCCGTATACCGGGTCGTAGCCCACACCGGCCAGCCAATCGAGGGCTTCCCCATCGAGCTGCAGGCCCAGTTTCCGCTCCTCCAGCCGCTTGGTGAGGCGCTTCACCTGGAGATCCACGATCTGGCGCAGTTCCTCGGCCTTCAGGCTGTGGAAGATGATCGTTTCATCGAGCCGGTTGAGGAATTCGGGGCGGAAGTGGGCACGGAGCGCCTCGTTCACCCGCTGTTCCATCTCGCCGTGGCGGGCGGGATCCCCGGCCAGATCTAGGATCGAGCTGCTGCCGATGTTGCTGGTGAGGATCAGCACCGTGTTGGTGAAATCCACCGTGCGGCCCTGACCATCGGTGACGCGGCCGTCATCGAGGATCTGCAGCATCACATTGAACACATCGGGGTGGGCCTTCTCCACCTCGTCGAAGAGGATCACCGCGTAGGGACGGCGCCGGACGGCTTCGGTGAGCTGGCCGCCCTCCTCGTAGCCCACGTAGCCGGGAGGCGCTCCGATCAGCCGACTGACGGCGTGCTTCTCCATGTATTCGCTCATGTCGATGCGCACCATGGCCTCCTCCGCATCGAAGAGCTGGGCGGCCAGGGCCTTGCTCAGCTCCGTTTTGCCCACGCCCGTGGGGCCGAGGAAGAGGAAGCTGGCAATCGGCCGGTTGGGATCGCTCAGCCCCGCCCGCGAGCGCTGGATGGCGTCGGCGACGGCCGTGACGGCCTCCTGCTGGCCGATCACCCGGGTGTGCAGCTCATCCTCGAGGTGGAGGAGCTTCTCCATCTCGCCCTGCACGAGCTTGCTCACCGGAATGCCCGTCCACTTGGCGATCACTTCGGCGATGTCGTCCTCGGTAACCTCCTCGCGCAGGAGCGTTTTGCCGGCGTGGCCACTGGTGAGCTCCGCTTCCTTCGCAGTCAGCTTGCGGCTGAGCTCGCCCAGGGTGCCGTATTCCAGCTCGGCGGCCTTGTTGAGGTCGTAGCTGCGCTTGGCCTGCTCGATCTGCAGTTGCACCTGCTCGATTTCCTCCTTGATGGCGCCAAGTTCATCGATGGCGCCCTTTTCCTTCTGCCACTGGGCATTGAGGGCGCTCTGCTGTTCGCCCAGATCGGCCAGCTCCTTCTCCAGCCGCTCCAGCCGATCCCGGCTGCCCGCATCGGATTCACGCCCCAGGGAGAGCTTCTCCATCTCCAGCTGGAGGATGCGCCGATCCAGTTCGTCGATCTCCTCCGGTTTGGAGGTGATCTCCATCTTCAGTCGGGCGGCAGCCTCATCCATCAGGTCGATGGCCTTGTCTGGCAGGAAGCGATCAGCGATGTAGCGGCTGGAGAGCACGGCGGAGGCCACGATGGCGTTGTCGGCGATACGCACGCCGTGGTGCACTTCGTAGCGCTCCTTCAGACCCCGCAGAATCGAGATGGTGTCCTCCACCGTGGGCTGATCCACATACACCTGCTGGAAGCGGCGCTCCAGGGCCGGATCCTTCTCGATGTGCTGGCGGTGTTCGTCGAGGGTGGTGGCGCCGATGCAGCGCAGCTCGCCGCGGGCGAGCATGGGCTTGAGCAGGTTGCTGGCATCCATCGCCCCGCCGGCGGCGCCGGCTCCCACCACGGTGTGGATCTCATCGATGAAAAGCACGATCTGCCCCTCGGAGGCGGTGACCTCCTTGAGCACAGCCTTGAGTCGTTCCTCGAATTCCCCCCGGTATTTGGCACCGGCGATCAGGCTGCCCATGTCGAGGGCGATCAGCTGGCGGTTCTGAAGGGCGGAGGGCACATCGCCGTTCACGATCCGCTGGGCCAGTCCCTCCACGATGGCGGTCTTGCCCACCCCCGGTTCGCCGATGAGCACGGGGTTGTTCTTGGTGCGGCGGCTGAGGATCTGAATCGTGCGGCGGATTTCCTCGTCGCGGCCGATCACCGGATCCAACTTGCCGTCGCGGGCGGCGGCGGTGAGGTCGCGTCCGTATTTCTCCAGGGATTCGTAGGTGCCTTCGGGATTTTGATCACTCACTTTCTGGCTGCCGCGGATCGCCACCACAGCTTGCTTCAGTTTTTCGGTGTTGGTGCCACACTGGCTGAGCAACTGCTTGCCGCAGCGGTCGTCAATCGCCAGGGCCAGGAGCAGATGCTCAATGGCGATGTAGCTGTCGTCAAAGCTTTTCTTCAGGGAGTCTGCTTGATCCAGCACGCTGTTCAGCCCCTTGCCCAGATAGATGTTGTCGGGTGGGGCGCTCAGGCTGGGTTGGCCTGCGCTGAAGGCCTCAATCTTCTGGTTCAGGGTGCCCACATCGACACCGGCCTTCTCCAGGATGCGGCTTGCCAGGCCTTGCTGGGCGATCAGGGCCGCCAACAGATGTTCGCTCTCCATCTGCTGCTGCCGTTTCTGCTGGGCCAGCTGTTGCGCGGCAACGACAGCGGCCCAGGCCTTTTCTGTGAACAGTTCGGCGGTGGGATGCATGGTTGACGGGGGATGAGGATTGGGTGTTCTGACCGTATGGCGCCTGGATGGGTTCGGCCTAGGCGGAGGCCCGAATCGGGCGGTTCGGGCCTCACCACCGGCTGCGGGTGCTCCTCACCAGGTTGGCGAGAAAACCGCCACCCGACTCATCTGTTCGGGAAACGATGGGCGCTGGGACACGCTGAACGGTGGAAAACGAGGCCAGCGGCCGGCTCCCTGATCCTCTTTTGCAGGCGAAGGCCGAGGATGGCCAAAGCCCTAATGGACCCATGAAACGTCCCTGCTCCCGCCTGCTCACCCTGGGTGTGCTGGTTTTCAGCCTTGGCTCCTTGCTGCCCCCTCCAGCGGCCCTCGCCCGAGGGGGTGGAGGAGGAGGAGGTGGAGGAGGAGGTGGTGGTGGTGGTGGCTTCCGGGGCGATGGCGGCGGTGGTGGCTTCCACTTTGGCGGTGAGGGGTATGACGGCCGTGGCTCCTCCGAGGGTTGGATGCGCGGCTATCGGGGGGATCACCCCCACTACGGACCCAACACCCGCCCCGCCTGGGACAAGAAAGAGGTGGACATCGACAAGAATTTCTACAACCGCAATGGCGATGGTTGGAATGCCAACTGGGCCAATGGGGGCTACTGGGCCAACCGTCCCTGGAACGCGGGCTGGTACGCCTGGACCCCTGCCACCTGGGGCTGGTGGGGGTGGAACACGGTGGGCTGGGGGTTGGCGGGGGTGGCCACTGGCGTGACGATCACCAGCCTGGTGAATGAGGCGGCCAATCGCCAGCAAACCGTGATCCTGGTGCCCAGCAGCACCTACCTCCTCAACTACGCCTCCGTTGAGGCCGTTGGTTTTTATGGCGCCAGCTTTGCCTACAGCCTGGGCCAGACGGACAGCCTGATGGGGGCCGCCAACTGCCAGGCGGGCCTGCTCAATGGGCAGGTGCCCGCCACGGCCGCCCAGGCCCAACTGCTGAATGCGGTGTGCCAGGTGGCCTACGGGGGCGGGAGCTGAAAGACCCCGTCATTTTTTCCGCACAGGCGCACGGGACAGCCATCCGGTCCATAGAGGGCATCAGCCGGCGAGAGACAACCGAGGCGGTTTTTCAGATTGACCTGCTCGGGTCGGATCTTCATCGGCTGGAGCACAGCCTGATCTGCCGGCACCACGAGCTTGCAGGGGGAGGGCACCAGGGCATCGGGGGCACTGATGGCCAGGGGCTGGTTGGGAGAGGACAGATCCTGCGCAGAGGCGGCAAGGGGCCCTGCTCCTCCCACCACCAACGGGGCCACGAGGGCCAGAAGGGCCGCTGTCAGGCGGGGCCTGCTGGGGGCAACCCGATGGGGAAGGGCTCTCGCCATGATGGGCGCCGTCTGTCTGTCCTCCAGTCTCCCTGCCCATGGCGCTTCCGTCGAACGATCCCTCCGACCAGGCCCTGGTGCGGCAGCTGGTGGAAGCGTCCCGTGAGTTTGATCCGACGGGGGCCGATCCGGAGCGGAATTGCTGGCTGGCGGTTCATCGCCATGTGCATGGCGTGCTGCCCTCCGAGTACGACATCCGGGAGATTCCAGAACCCCTGTATCTGGCTGTTCTGGCGGTTCGTCTGGGAAAGACCTAGGCAGTAGCAGTGCAGCCCAAGCCCTAGGCCCTGGGGAGCGTCAGCCAACAAAAAACCTGGCGAAGGGCATTCGCCAGGTGAGGTTCGAAGGTTTGATTGGGAGCAGCCGAGGACTGCTCCGGGTGAATCAGGCCCAGCCCTTGCCGGATTGGTCGATCACATAGGCCGCCACATCAGCGATGTCGGCTTCGCTGAGCTTGCCGCCGAAGGCGGGCATGGCGTTTTTGCCGTTGGTGACCTGGTAGGCCACTGCGGCTTCAGGGCCATCGGTGTAGTTGGCCAGGTAGGCCTTGAGGGCATCCGCTTTGAGGGTGCGCTCGGCATTCACCACATTGCCGCCGCCCATATGGCAAGCCGCGCAGTTGGCAGAGAAAACCTGGGCGCCATGGGCGACATCAGCCGCAAAGCTCGGGGCTGCACCCAGAACCAGGGTCAGGCACAGAGCGATCAGAGAAAAAAGACGACGCATGGGAGGTGCAAAACGCACACGCAACCCGTTCAGGTTAAGGAGTTCGCTGAGCCCCCTCGGCCTTCCTGACAGATCTGCAACATTTCAGCCCGAACAGGATCAAATCCTTCGCAAACCGCCGGGTGGGTTGGACCAGGGCCAGGGCTCTGGGGCCCCCTCAGGGTTCCGGCAGTGGCCCCCTGTGGGGGACGCCGGCGGTTTCCAGCACCTTGTCCAGGGTGGGGGCCAGGCTTTGGAGGCCAAACCGTTCCGGCGGGCTCACGGGCTGGTGCACAAAATGCCGTTGGCGGATGGAAAACCGATCCCAGGCATTCACCTCCAAACGGAGAAGCCGAATCAGCCCCTCGATGAGCCACCCCCGCAGATCCAGGCCCACGGACGGCCGCCAGATCCCTCGCCAGCGGCAGAGGGTGGCCACCGCCGTGTTCACCTCCAGCGGGGCCTGGCCCAGCACCAGGCGCCGCACCGGGCCTTGGCCCACCTCTGGATTGGGCTGGTGGGGTGTGGTGGCCAGGTGGGCGCAGACCGTGGCGATGTCGGCCGCATGGATGAAGTGGAAACTGGCCTCCGCCCGAAGCCAGCGGGCCAGCCAGAGCCAGCGGATGCCTTCCCCCACGCCCGCCGTCAGGTAGCTCGTGGGGTGGGGATCGCCCGGGCCCATCCGCCCCCCAAACACCAGGGTCGGAAACACGGCCACGATGCGTTCCGCCAGGGGATGCACCTCCAGGTCCTTCAGGCACTGGGCCTTGGTCTGGATGTATTCCGTGCCGTAGGCCTCGGCCTCCGGCAGGAGCTGCAGGTGGAGATCAAGAATGCTGGCGGTGGAGAAATAGATCACTTGCTCGAGCCGCTGGGGATCGAGGAGGGCCAGAAGCTTCTTCACGGCCACCACATTCACAGCCTGGGCCCTTTGGGGATCGCCCCACGCGGTGGCGGTGTGAATCACCCGGTGGGCCGTGGCGATGGTGGGGGCATGGGGATCGAGATCCCTCAGATCCCCCACCAGCAGGGTGATGCGGGGATCGTTTCGGGGCACGGCCGTGAGCTTGCTGGGATCCCGCAGCAACAACAGCAGGTGGGCGTTGCTGCGTTGATAGAGGGCTTCAGCGGTGTATTGGCCCACACAGCCACTGGCTCCGGTGATCAGGATCCGTTGCGGGGCCTCGCTGACGGCATCGGAGGCCGTCACACCGCGGCTCCCAGGAGTTCGGGGATGGCCTTGCCGGTTTCAAAGAACACCCGGGCGTTGTCCTCCGGGGTACCCGGCAGGATGCCATGCCCCAGATTGAGGATGTGGCGCCGTCCACGGGCCTTGCGCACCGTGTCCAGGATCCGCTCCCGGATGGCCTCCGGCGTGCCGAACAGCAAGCCGGGATCCACATTTCCTTGCACCCCCAGGTGGGCTGGCAGGCGGGCGCAGCCATCGGCCATGTCCACGGTCCAGTCGAGGGAGATGAAATCCACCCCGGTGCGGGCCATGCGCTCCAGCACGCCGGCGCTGCCTGAGATGTAGAGGATCAGAGGGGTGTCGGGGTGGGTGGCCTTCACCTGATCAATCACCCGTTTCTGGTAGGGGGCCGCAAACACGTCGTAATCGATGGGGCTGAGCTGGCCGGCCCAGGAATCAAAAAGCTGCACCACCTGGGCGCCGCAATCGATCTGGTAGCGCACATAGGTGGCGATGGAATCGGCCAGATGGCCCAGCAGCTGGTGGAGAAGGGCGGGCTCCTGGAAGGCCATGGCCTTGATCACCGCATAGGTCTTGCTGCTTTTGCCCTCCACCGCGTAGGCGGCCAGGGTCCAGGGGGCTCCCACAAAACCGAGCACGGCGGCCTGGTTGCCCACGTCCTGGCGAAGCCGACCCAGCACCTCCCCAACAAAGGGAACGGAGGCTTCCGGCACCAGGGGCTGGAGCGCCTCCACCTGGGCCTGGGTGCGGATCGCCGGCTCGATGATCGGCCCCTTGCTTTCGATGATGTCGAAATCGATCCCCATCCCAGGCAGGGGGGTGAGGATGTCGGAAAAGAGGATCACCCCATCCGGCTGGAAGGCGTGAAAGGGCTGCATGGAGATCTCATAGGAGAGATCGGGGTTTTCAGAGCGCTCCCGAAAACCCGGGTGGCGATCCCGCAGGTCGCGGTAGACCTTCATGTAGCGGCCGGCCTGGCGCATCATCCACACCGGAGGCCGCTCAACGGGTTCCCCACGGGCGGCACGCAGCAGGAGGGGAAGCGTTTCGGCCATGGAGGAGGGAAGGCAGGCACTCGGTGGCCGAAACCTAGCGGAGCGGCTCCCGACAACCCTTTTCATGCACCAGCCGGCCAGAAACGGCGACGCGTTTCTTCATGCTTGGCAGTCTTTAAGCCGGTTTTCGGGCCACCACGTAAAGGATGTTGGCGGCTGGGGATGCCCCGTCCATCTGGGGATCGGGGAACGCAATTCCGTAGGCCGAAAGCCCGCTTTCTCACAGAGATGAATGACATTTTCCCGGTCAAACATGAATTGGGCGTTGCCATTGCAGTAGGCCACGTAGGTTACCTGGTCGATGCGGCTACCGGTTTCATGCCACCCTGGCTTCCATACGGCTTCATTGTTGGCATCCACATGGGAACGCCTCTCTACGTAGGCACGAAGAAAGGGTTCGGCATCGGGGACGGAGAAGAAAAAGGCCCCACCAGGCTTGAGGCTCCGGAAGCACTCCTTGAGGATGAAATCTAATTGTTGCCCCGAAAGCTGCTGGAGATTTCTGTGGCAAAACAACCGGTCGATGGAGTCGGATGGAAAGGGGATGCCATTGCGGTAATCCCAGAAGAAATCGCAGGCCAGATTCTGGTCGAGGGTGAGCCAATCCTGGGTCTGGGCATGGCGATGACCCAGCTCCAGGTGGATGGGCACATTTTCATCTAAAACCTCCTCCACTTTGGCCAGCGTTTCGGTTTCCAGTTGCTCGATCCTTTTCCGTTGTTTCCGATCCAGGTAGAGTGCTTTGGCAAACAGGAACGGCCGAAGTAAAGCTGTCATTGAGGCGATTCCCTGGCGATTTGGTGTTGGTTCAGATTCCTTTCTCCGTTACAGTGTATTCACTGTTTCTGTTTTGTCCGTTGTTCCTTCAGCTGGCTTAAGACTCTTGCGGAGAAGCTTTCCCCTGCTGGCTCTTTTCTGCGCGATCCTGCAGGGATGCGCTCCCTTGCCCTTGATCAATGGGGAAACGCTCTACGTCATGGTGACGACGCAGCCGCGGATGGATTGGCTGAAGCGCAGTGAGCCCCATAGCCGACTGTGGGATCCCCTGCTGAAGGAATATCAGCGCCTCCATCCCAATGTGCGGGTGAGCATCTACACCGTTCGTGAGGAGGACATCAGGTTCCAGCTCCGCCAGCGCAGTGCCCGCGGGCTCGGCCCTGATCTGATCTTGACCCGTGCAGCGATGGCCAACACCCTGCTGCGGGAGGGGCTGATTACTCCGGTGCCCAAGACCCCCGGGATGCAGCGCAGCATCGACGAGATCTGGCCCGACGATCTTGGCCGCGTGCGCAAAGGAACCGAACTGGCTGCTGTTCCCGTCAGTGATGTGGTGACACTGGCCTGTCGCAACCGGACCTCCCTGCCGACCCCTCCCCGGACGACCGACGAGCTCATGGCTGCGGCCGCCTCCGGCCACATCATCGGTCTGTCCATGGATGCCTTCGGCATCTGGTGGACCGCGGGAACCCAAGGCGCGGTGAACGAGCTCTTCCCGATCCTGCTGGGAGAGGTGGTGCACAGCCCTGGGTCTGAAGCACGGGCGCAGAAGACGATCGCTGGCTGGCTGGCCTGGCTCCGTCAGCTGGCCGTGCTGAGCAGGGTGGATCTGGCCTCGGGGCCTGAGGAGTTGTCCCTGGGCTTGAGCAGCGGCAGGCTGGACTGGATCCCTTGCTACAGCATCACCCTCGGCACCCTCAGGGAGGCGATGGGCGATCGGCTCGGGGTCAGTACCCTGCCCACCGGACCTGGAGGTCGTCCCCCCAGTCCTTTCAATTCCCTGGATGTGTGGGCCTTCGGCCTGGATTCCAGTGCTAGCCAGCAACAACGGGCGGTCGATCTGGTGAAGCTGAGCGTGGATCCCTTCCTGCAGAGGCGCATCGTGCTCGAGAGCCAGGAGGTTTTATCCGTGAATCGGCTGGTGCCAACCCCCGTGGCCAGTTCCGGTGTGCTGGCGGCCTTAGCCGAGGCCGTGAAACAGGCGGAATCGGATGCACCGAGCTTCCGCAAGCCTTTTGACCTCCGCCACCTCAACATCGTGGTGCCCCGCTTGGAGGGTGTGGTGCAACAGGTGATGGTGGGGGTGCTCACCCCAGAGGAGGGGGCGCGACAGATCCGTTCCTTAGCGGAGATCCGGACGCCATGACCAACAACATCCTCCTTCAGGGGCTGGGCTGGCTGGGATTCCTGGGTCGTCCTTCCGTGCTCGAGCAGTTGCTGCTCGCCGGCCTCGTGTTTGTGCCGCTGCTGCTGCTCAGGCGTCGGATCCCGTGGCTGCGTCGGGCGCCGAAGGTTCCGGTGTTCCTCCTGGGGGTCGTTCTGGCAGCGGCCCTGTCGGCCAGCCTCGGCCGGCGGTTCGGCCTGGCGTTGCTTCTGGGCCAGATTCTCCTTGCCTATGGGGCGTTGCGGTTGTTGGAGCAATGGCTTCTCAGACCCCTTCTGCAACCGGCGATCTTCCATGCCCTGGTGAGCCGTTTCCTCCGGCCAGCCTTCCTGCTCACGGTGTTGATTGTGCTCCTGGATGCGGTGGCTTCCCTGCGGGATCTGGCCATGATCCCTCTGGGCACCTGGTTCGGCAGTGAGATTCAACTGGGCACCCTCTTCCATGTGTTGGTGGTGCTCTACTTCCTGGTGTCGAGCTCCCTTCTTCCTGCCCTGGCTATCGGCTGGCTCACCCGGCACAGCCTGGGAATCAGTGAAGGCAGTGAGCGGGCTCTGATCACGCTGGTGCGCTATGGGGTGATCGGGCTCGGGGTGATCTGGTCCTTGTCCCAGCTAGGGATCGATCGGGCAGGGGTTCTGGCCGTGGCGGGTGGCCTTTCGGTGGGTCTCGGTTTTGGGGTGAAGGAGGTGTTCTCCAACTTCATCAGTGGCCTCTGGTTGCTGATCGAGGGATCGGTTCGTCCCGGCGAGGTGCTCATCCATGAGGGGGAGGCCTGTGAGGTGCGCCGATTGGATCTGCGGGCGGCCACCCTGCTCCGAGCCAGCGACAACGCCGAGCTGGTGGTGCCCAACCAGAGTTTTTTCACGGCCACCACAACCACCTACACCCGCAGTGATCGCATGCGTCACTGCAACATCGAGGTGTCAGCGCCCAGCCGTTGGACTCCGGAACAAATGATGGCCCTGCTGCAATCCCTGGCTGCCTCCCATCCCCAGGTGCTGGCGGCACCTCCCCCCCAGGCCGTGCTGCTCAGCTTCAGCCCCACCGCCCACAGTTATCGGCTCTCCTTCTCGATTCTCCGACCCCCTCCGGGCCAACGCCATCACGGCTGAGTTGAAGCTTCTGCTCTGGCGCCGTTTTGAAGAGGAAGGATTGCTCGCTCCCCAGGAGGGGAGTGGGGCCAGTGCCTCTGCGACCTGAGCGCCGAACTCGGCCACGATCGAAGCCAAGCCGATCAGCTGGTCGGCAGAGCCTTTGTTTCCCGCTCCAGGCTCTTCACCTCATCGCGGCGGAAGACCAGCACAGCCAACGGTGGCAGGCAGAGATCCAGGGATTGCTCGTAACTATGGATCGCCCAATCATCCGTGAATTTGCCACCAAGGTTGCCGAGATTGCTGCCGCCGTAACGGCCGCTGTCGCTGTTGAACGCCTCGGCATAGAAGCCGGGGAGAGGCACTCCAATTCTGTAATGGGAATGGGTCTGGGGGGTGAAGTTGGCCACCACCACCAGCCAGCGGCCGGTGATGCTCTCTCGCCGCATGAAGCTGATCACAGAGTTGGTGCTGTCATTGCAGTCGATCCATTGGAATCCGTATTGGCTGAAATCATCTCTCCAGAGGGCAGGTTCGTCCTTATAGAACACATTTAAATCGTCGACCATGCGCTGAAGCCCCTTGTGGGGTTCGTGTTGCAACAGCTCCCATTGCAGATCTCCCCAGACGTTCCATTCAGACCTCTGGCCAAACTCCATACCCATGAAGATGGTCTTCTTGCCTGGATGGGTCCACATGTAGGCAAGGAGGGCACGGACATTGGCAAATTTCTGCCAATCATCGCCCGGCATCTTATGGAGCAGATTGCTCTTGCCATGCACCACTTCATCGTGGCTCAGGGCCAGCATGAAGTTTTCCGTGAAGGCGTACCAGATGGAGAAGGTGACGTTGTTTTGGTGGAACTGCCGGAACCAGGGATCCATCTCGAAGTAATCGAGCATGTCGTGCATCCAGCCCATGTTCCATTTCAGGTTGAAGCCCAGCCCCCCGATATCGGTGGGTTGGGTCACCAGGGGCCAGGTGGTGGATTCCTCCGCAATGGAGAGGGCTCCAGGGAAGTGCTGGAAGAGCACATGGTTGGCCTGTTGCATGAAGCGCACGGCCTCCGTGTTTTCCCTGCCGCCATGTTCATTGGGAATCCACTCCCCATCGGGGCGCAGATAATCGCGATAGAGCATGGACGCCACTGCGTCGACCCGGATGCCATCAATGTGGAATTCCTCGAACCAATACACCAGGTTGGCTACAAGGAAGTTGCGCACCTCATTGCGGCTGTAGTTGAAGATCAGGGTGCCCCATTCCTTGTGCTCCCCGATGCGCGGATCTCCGTGCTCATAGAGGTGGGTGCCGTCGAAGAAGGCCAGGCCATGGGCGTCTTTCGGGAAGTGGCCCGGCACCCAGTCGAGGATCACCCCGATCCCTTCCGCATGGCAACGGTCAACGAAGGCCCGGAATTCATCCGGGGTGCCGTGTCGACTGGTGGGGGCGTACCAGCCCGTGACCTGATAGCCCCAGGAGCCATCGAAGGGATGCTCTGAAATCGGCATCATCTCGATGTGGGTGAACCCCCGCTCCTTCACATAGGGGATGAGGCGATCCGCCAGTTCCTGATAGGTGAGCAGGCGGGCACCGGGCTTGAGATCCGCTGCAGGCACTGGTGGGCGGGGGGTGCCGTCCGCTTCGATGAAGGGGGCATCGGCGGCGGCATGGATCCAGCTGCCCAGGTGCATCTCATAGACGGAGATGGGCAGATCGAGGGGATTGCGGCTGTCCCGCTGATCCATCCAGTGGCCGTCATTCCAGTGATAGCGGCCGAGGTCGGCCACGATCGAGCCGTGGTTGGGCCGCACCTCATGGCGGAAGCCATAGGGATCAGACTTCTGATAACAGTGCCCGTTCTGGGCGCGCACTTCGTATTTGTAGATCGCGCCAGGGTGTAGCCCTGGGATGAACAACTCCCAGATGCCCCCCAGCCGCAGCTGCATCGGGTGATGGCGTCCGTCCCAGCTGTTGAAGTTGCCCAGCACCGAGGCGCTACGGGCATTGGGAGCCCACAGGCAGAACTGCACGCCCGCCACCCCATCCCGTTCGCCCGGGTGGGCTCCCATGAATTTCCAGATGTGGTGGTGGTTGCCCTCGGCGAACAGGTGCCGGTCCAGCTCGCCCATCCACTCGTGGCGGAAGGCCCAGGGATCGTGCTGCAGGTGCTCGATGCCCGCCCGCTTCACCTTGTAGCGGAAGCCCACTCCGGGGTTGTGGTCAATCTCCGCTTCAAACAACCACGGGTGGTTGGGGGTGCCCATGGGGATCGGTTCAGCCCCCTCCAGCACAAGCTCCACCGACTCCGCCTCAGGCATCCAGCACCGCACCACCCATTGACTGCCTTCGAGGTGCTGGGGACCCAGCACGGCCAAGGGATGGTCGTGCCGGCATTCCGCAAGCCGGTTGGCATCGTCGACCATCCAGTCGAGGCGGGTCATGGGCGGGAGGGTGTTGAAAGGGCGCGACGGGAGCTTACGGCGGCTTGCCATCTTCCCCCTGCACCCCGCTTTGAGCTGGTTCTCCTAGGGCTTGGCGGGGGGAGTGGCGAGCTGGGGATCGGTGGGGAAATCGACACCAATAATTTGGTTGCTGCTGTCGAGAATCACAAAAAGATTGTCGGTGGTGCGCGTGAACTGGGTGTTCACCAGCACCAGCTTCAGCTCCGCGGTGCTCTCCGAGCGGGCAATCCGATTCACCTTGATGAAGTTGCCCGTGTTGCGTTGCAGCTGCTGCCATTTGCGCTGCAGGGTGGCCGGTGGGATCTCCTCCTGCAGCTCCGGGGAGAGGAAGCTGGAGGCGGCCACGAAACGGCCGTCGATCACCGCTGTCATGAACTCGGTCACCACCTTCTCCGCCGGTTGATCCGCCACATTGATGTGATATCCCGCCAGCAGGCCTTTTTCGTCGATCACCATCAGCAGCAGGCGCTCCCCTGTGCTGGTCTGCAACTTGGCCTCCACGGTGCTCGAATCCATCCCAGGGATCACGGAGGTGATCACCCAACTGATCACCTTGGGTTGCCGGCGCATGTTCATCGCCACCAGATAGGGGCTGGTCATGCGCTGCAGTTCTGGGGCGAACTGGGAAAAGCGGGCCTGGGCATCGCCATCCCTCAGGGCCTTGAGCACCCGCTCGGCTGCCAGCCGGGCCCGCTGTTCCACGGCCGCCGAGCTGTTTGAAGCGGGCGCCGCCTTGGTGCCCGCGCTGCCTGGCCCCATCCCCTGGGCCTGGGACGGTGCAAAGCAGGAGCCGGTGGCCAGGGCCGCCAGGGCAAGGGCAACCACTCCGAAGCGCAGGGGCACAGGGGCCATGAAGAACTGAAAGGATGCGCCGTCAGTTTGCTGCAAGGCTCGCGTCCCCGCCATCCGTTGTGTTCGGCAGGAGGGGCAGGATGGCCAATTCGGCGCCCGCCGGCTCCAGGAGGAGGGTGATGATGCGGTGCAGAGCGGAGGGGCCGCCGCTGGGTTGGTGGCCATCCCCCCCATTCACGGCCAGATGGGGCCAGGCCGCTGGCGCCAGGGATAGCCGCAGGCGCTCCCCAGGCTGCAGGGTGGCGGCCAGGGGTTGCAGGTTCACACAGCGCTCCATGGGCTCCATCGCCTCCGCACCCAGCACCCGCAGCACGCCCGTGCAGAGCTGGCGCGACCGGGTGCCGTCCGGGCTCACGATCGCGAGGGCGGCGCAGAGATCAAAGCCCGGCTGGTCGGCCTGCACCCGCAGGCGAAGCACGGGCCTCCCCAGCAGCTGGAGGGGCTGGGCCAGGGGGGTGGTGGTGAAGCAGGCCACATCCGCGCGCTGATCCAGGTCGGTGCGATCCGCCAGGAGGGCCTCCCCCCCCAGGTGCCCCCCCCTCCCAGGCACGGGCCGCCATGGATCGTGCACCACCACCACGGGCTCGGCCGGGCCGGCGGCCTGCTCCAGCAGGCGACCCTCATCGCTGCGAATCGCCGCAAGCCCCCCACTGGCCAGCCGCCAACGGGGCAGGGTTCTGGGTGCTTGGGGGTGGAAGGCAAACCAGCGGCCCGTGGTGGCATCCTGCAAGCAGATCTCTCCGGCTTCTGTGGAGCGGCTTGCGGGTCCGCCCTCGGCCCCAGGCACCCGAGCCCCCCCCAGATGCCTGTGGAAGAAGCGCACCTGCTCTGGATCCATGCCTCCCTCCCATTGCAGGTGGCTCCAGGCCCCCACATGCAGGCTGGGCCTCCCCCCGCAGGCGGTGGACCGCTGCCAGAGCCGCAACACGCCCCCTAGGTGGGGGTCGTGCCAGCCGCCGATCAGGAGCATGGGCCGTTGCAGGAGGGCCGCGGGGGGGTGGTGCTCCACCCAGCCGGCGGGATTCCGGGGATCGGCCCGCAGCCAGGCCAGACCCATCCCCCCGGGGTCGTGGGTCTCCAGGAGGGCCAGGCCGTTGTGCAGATAGGCGCCCGATTCCAGGCTGCGGCGGATCTCCGCCCAGCCCTGGCCATCGCCCCTTCGGCTTGCCCCCTGGGCGGCCAGCTGGAGGGCCCAGCCGAGCCCCAGGGCCCACCAGTGGCCCCCCCCTTCACTGGCCCAGTCCAGTCGTTCATCCAGCCCACACATGGCCGGGGCCAGGCAGTCCGGTAGGGCCTCGGGGCTGCCGCCGGTGTTGAGCAGTTGGCTCAAGCCCTGGTAGGAGAAGCCATAGGTGCCCACCCGCCCGTTGCTCTCAGGCAGGGCGCGGGCCCAGCGCACGGCGTCCGCCCCATCCCTGGCCTCCTGGGCAAACCCCCCAAACGTGCCCTCCGAATCCCCCCGGCCCCGCACGTCTTGCACCACCACCACAAACCCCTGCTGGGCATACCAGTGGGGGTGGGCGTAGGTGATGGTGGAGGCCAGGGCACACCCATAGGGTTGGCGCATCAGCAGCACGGGCCAGGGGCCCTGCCCGGAGGGGCTCCAGAGGCGGCTGGCCAGACGAACGCCGTCGGCGCAGGGCATCCAGGCTTCCCGGGCGTGCACCACTCAGCGCACGTCTGGGCAGTGCAGCCCGATCACATAGGTGGTGAGCACTTCCGCATCCATCGTGCTGAGCCCCTGGCTGCTGGCCACCATGGCAATGGAATCGGGGGCGGTGGCCGAGCGTCCCGCCGCATTGAGCTGCTTGAACTGGGCGCACAGGCTCTTCGCCAGCGCTGGATTCTGTTTCACCGATTCCAGGAGGGCGGAGGCCGCCTGCAGCGGCTGGGCCAGAGCGAGGCTGAGCAGCAGCCCGCCGACCAGGAGGGACGGTGGCCGCGTCTGTTGAAGCCTGAGGCCAAGGAAGTGGGCGTGCATGGGCATCCCCGTATGGGGCACCATCTCGTGCTGGTATCCCATTCCATGCAACGCGGCACGTCCCGTCTGCCGTCCAAGGGTCAGTTCGCTGAGCGACTGGAGGCCGCCGCCTGGATCCACCGCCGCACGGTGGTGAGCGGGGGGGGTGGAGAGGCCGGCCCCAGAAGCCGTTGACAGAGGCGGCCCACCTGCACCTGCAGCCGCTGGGGATCGGCCTCGGCGAGGGCTCGGGCATCGGCGATTCCCGCATGCAGCAGCAAGGAGGCCTCTTCCGGAGCCAGCTGGGCGGTGTCCATCAAGCGGGCCTGGGCCTGGATCCTCAGGAGCCGGGCTTCGCTGGCCACCCCCGTGCTGGCCAGGGCCCGCAGCTGCTCTTTCGGCAGGCTGGCCACCTGGGCCCAGGTGGTGAGCCCGGCTGCCAGGAGGGTGGTGCGCTCCCGGTGGAAATGGCCTGGCAGTTGCTCCAGACCCTCGGGCCCTGGCCGGCTCAAGAGGGCCTGAGCTTCACGCTGATCTCGCCGCTCTTGAGATCGAGATCCGCCTCAGCCAGCACCACGGGCCGGGCCACCCCATTCTCCACCGGCTCCAGACCGCGCAACTTCACCCGCACCACCCCATCGGACGGGGCGCGGCCGGTGGGGCGGAGATTGCGGGCCACCTGCTCGGCGGTGGGGCCCTCCGCCTCAGGCGGGAGATCGGGGGGGGCTGCGGCCACCACCAGATCGGAGCCGTTGTCGAACACCAAGGGCACGGTGACGGCCCCCGGCACGCTGATGCGGGGGCTGTAGCTGATGGCAAAGGCCGCGCAGGAGATGGCCAGAAGGGTGGTGAAACTCGTGACGCCCACCAGGCGGAAACGGATCCCCCAGCGCGCGAAGAACCCCATCACGGTGAGCAGCAGCAGTCCGCCGGCGGCCAGGCCGAGCCACTTGGCAGCCACCAGCAGAATCGGATCAGCAGCCATGGCACTGGTCAGGGCGTACAGGCTCCTTATATTGCGCCCGCCCGGAGGGGGTTGGACCCAGGCAGATGAACAAGCTGCCTGAATCGACCGACTTCCGTTCCAGGTTGGCCCGATCTCCGGGACTGCTGGCGTCCCGCCTCGGCCGATGGCTGGTGCGGCCCCTGGCCTGGCTGGTGGTCCTGGGCTTGGTGGCTGCCGTGGTGGCCCTTCTCATCGCCTGGCAGCGGTCGGATCTGATCCTGGGGCGCCTCTACAACCATTGGCGCCCGTGGTTGGAGGGCCAGGTGGGCAAGGTGATGGGCCGCCCCCTGGAGCTTGGGCCCTATCAGGGCTTTGGCCCGGAGGGGGTGCGGATCGGTCCGAGCCGCTTCCTCCCCGGGGCCAGGGATGCCTCCACGGCAGGGGTGAAGGGTTTGGTGGTGCGGGTGGATCCCCTGGCCAGCTGGCATGACCAGACGCTGCGGCTGGAGTTGGATCTGCAGGGCGCCCAGGCCGATCTGCGCCGCAATGCCAACGGCCAGCTGTGGACCTTTGGTCGGGTGCCGCCGGGACGGAAGCCCCCCCGGATCGCTCTCACCTTCCGGCTGCTGCAGCCTGGCCAGGTGCGCCTCTGGAATCTGGGCGCCAACCCCAAGCCTCTGGAGCTGGATCTGCAGGGTCAGGCCCGGGTGGAGATCCACAGCCAATCGTTGGACTGGCGCGCGAAGGCCCAGAGCCCCGGCAAGGTGAGCGTGGCGAGGGTCCATGGCGGGGGGAACTGGAGCCGTCAGCGCTGGCACACGGAGGTTCTGGCCACCCGGTGGGATGTGGCGCCCCTGATCAAGCTGCTGCCCCTGCCCGGCCAGGTGAGTGGGGAGGGCACGGGCCAGCTGGCTCTCAGCCTGGAGAAGGGCCAGGGCCGATGTGAGGGGGCTGTGGTGGGGGAAGGGTTGCGGTGGCAGCTCAACGCAACGGCCCCCGTGCTCCAGCTTCCCAAGGCGCCGCTGAACTGCAAGGGGCAACGGCTCTCCCTGGCCACCAGCGACTGGCGTGTGGGCCCCTGGGCCGGGCGGGTGAGTGGGGATCTGGAAGACCGGCGCCTGAGCCTCCAGGCTTTGGCCCGAGCTCCGGACAGCCTGGATCTGGGCCCGGTTCCCCTGCGGGGCCGCCTGGAGAGCCGGATCGGCAAGGGTGGCCTGCAGGAGGTGCAGCTGTTCGCCGAGCGGGGTGGATCCCGGATCACCGCCACGGGCCAATTGGGCCGCGAGCTGGAGCTGGGGGGCACCTGGGATGTGGCCCTCTCCGAGTTTCCTCGCCTGGCGAAACTGCCCCCATGGCTCCAGGAAGGCCCCCTGGGGGGCACCCTCCAGTTGGGGGGGCGGTGGGCGTCCCCCCGGCTCGCCGTGGCCACGGGTCAGCCCCGCCACAGCCTTGTTGGACCCTGGCGGGCCGACCTGGAGTGGGCCGATGGACGCCTGGCCATGCCCCGCTTTCAGGCGGAACAGCTCGAAGCCCAGGCCAACCTCCCCCTCGCCCTGCTGCTGGGGCGGGGTTGGGTGGCCGGCCCCCTGGAGGCCCGGCTGCAGCTCGCGCCCTATCCCCTGGCCCGGTTCAATCCCCTCCTGGGCACGGCCCTTGATGGGCTGATGGAAGCCCGGGGGGTGGTGCGGGGGCCGTTGCGCCATCTGCGACCGGATCTGGAGCTACGGGTGCAGCGTCCCCGGGCCGGCCCTCTGCGGTTGGAGGAAACCTGGACCGGCCGCCTGCAGGCCGAACTGGATCCCGCCAATCCCCTGGGAGGACAGGTGGGAGGGGGCGTGCTGCGCATGGTGGCCTCCGGGCCTTCCCCCCCGGGGACGCTGGAGGCCTGGCTGGATCGGCGCTGGCAGCCGGTGCGGATGACGCTCCAGCGGGATGGGGGCAGTCTCAGCTTGCAGGGCACGCCACAGCGCTATGGCTGGACGGCGAATCGCCTGCCGTTGGAGGGGCTGACCCTGGCCTTCGGGCAACGGATGGAAGCCCTCCAGGGCCTGCTGAGCGGAAGGGGTGAGGTGGGGTTCCAGCCTCTGGCGTTCAAGGGGGATGTGGAGCTGAGCCAACCCCGGTTTCTTGGCCTGCCGGGCCGGCGCGTGCAGGCCCGGGTGGCCTATGCCAACCGGGCCTACCAACTCCGTGGCGTGGCCGAGCCCCTGGGGGCTGGGAGCGTGGACGTCAGCCTGGAGGGCCGTTGGCAGGGCCCGTTCCGCGCCCGCTTCCAGGCCCGCCACCTGGATGGCCAGGTGTTTCGCGATCTGCTGGCGTTCTGGAACCGGGGGAAGGGGGCTCCGGCCCGCCGATGGGGAGTGGCCGGGGATCTGGGCCAGCTGGTGTTCGACACCTTGGGCACCAGCGTGGATGCCCAGCTGCTGGCTCTGCGCCGGGCCATCGAGGAAACCCAACGCCGCAATCTGGTCTTCAACCGCCCGCCGGGAGTGGCTTCCCTTCTGGCGGCGCTGCAAACCAGTGTGGATGCGGACCTCACCCTGCAGGGCCCCGACTGGAAGCGGGCCCAGATGACCCTGGACGGGTCTGGTTACCTCTGGGTGGGGCTTCCGGATCGGGACCAGGCCCTCACCAGCACGCCCTTTTCCGTTCAGCTGGCGGGGCCCCTGCAGGGGGGGAAGGGCCAGTTCCAGTTGGGGGGCTTCCCCCTCGCCCTGCTGGCCCTCCTCACCCCCGTGCCGGAAACCTTGCGGGGGCTGTTGACGGTCCGTGGGCGCTACCAGTTGGGGTCAAAGCCCACTCTGGAGATGGCCCTGGCTCTGGAGGATGGGGCGATCGGTGCGGCACCGCTGAGCTTGGACCGGGGATCGGTGACGCTGCAGCAGGGAACGGTGCGGGTGGATCTGGCGGCCCGTGGGGGAGGGTCCTCCAATCCGGTCACCCTGGCCGGCACCGTGCCGCTCAATCCCAGCAGTGGGGGGTTGGAGCTGCGTCTGGCCAGCCGGGGCGATGGTCTGCGGGTGCTGACCCAGCTGGCCGGGGAGGCGGTGGCCTGGAAGCGCGGCAGCACCGACCTCCAGCTGCTGGTACGGGGCAGCCTCAACAAACCCATCGCCAATGGATTCATCCGTCTGCGGGGCGGCGAATACCAGCTGGCCGGGCAGACCCTCTCGGATGTGGAGGCCACGGTGCTCTTCGATTTCGAGCAGGTGTTGGTGCAGGAGCTCCAGGCCCGGGCCGGCCGGCGGGGACGCATCCAGGGAGAGGGACGCATCGGCCTCTGGCGCCAGCTCGGTGCCGATCCCTCCCTGGCGCTCCAGCTCAAGGAGGTGCCCTTCGCCATGAGCCGGATCACGGCCCGCAGCGATGGACGCCTCACCATTGGCGGCACCCTCGGTGCTCCCGTGCTCGGTGGTGAGATCACCATCAGCCGGGGCAAGATCAACGCGCTGCCCGGGGAGTTGTCTCCCACCCAGCCCGTGTCCCACAGCCCGGCCAAGCCCACCAGCCTGGCGGAGTTGCTGGAGCAGAAGTGGGATTTCCAGCAGCCCCTGGTGTTGCTGGGTCCCCAGATCCAATCGGTGGGGGCCGGGCAGGTGGAGGAGGCCATCCCCCGCCTGCCCTGGCTCAGCTTTCAGGAGTTCAGGCTGAACTTCGGACCGGATCTGCGGGTGGTGGTTCCCAACGTGGCGAGCTTTGACACCGGCGGGGCCCTGAAGATCACGGGCCGCCTGGATCCCAGCCTGCGGGCCAGCGGCGTGGTGCGGTTGCTCTCAGGCCGTCTGAACCTCTTCACCACCGCCTTCAACCTCGATCCGGAAGCTCCCAACGTGGCCGTGTTCACCCCGTCCCTGGGGCTGGTGCCTTATGTGGACATTGCCCTGCGCACCAGGATTGCCGACAACCTCGGCCTGGTGGCGCCCAGTGGTTTCGGGGGGGGCCAGACGGGGGCTGGCGTGGCCGAGGGGCCCACGGCCGGCGTGCCCGACAACGGCTTTTCCTCCCTGCGCCAGCTCAATCTGATCCTGGTGACGATGAGTGTGAGCGGGCCAGCGGATCGCATCGCCGAGACGATCCGCCTGTCGAGCAATCCGCCTCTCCCCCAGGAGCGTCTGGTGGCCTTGATCGGTGGCAACAGCCTGGCGGGATTGAGCCAGGGCGGGGCGGGGACCGCCCTGGCCACGATCGTGGGCCAGTCGCTGCTGTCTCCCGTGTTGAGCGGCTTGAGCGATGCCCTGGGGCAACGGGTGAGCCTGGCGCTCTATCCCACCTATGTGAATCCCGAGATCGCTAATCCTGCGGTGCGTCAATCCCGTCGCGTTCCTCCCCAGCTGGTGTTGGGAGCCGAGGTGGGGGTCGACATCACCGATCGACTCAACCTGTCTGTGCTGGGGGCGCCAAACCGCTCCGATGTGGCGTCCCAGATCACCCTCAACTACAAGGCCTCAGAAGCCCTCAACCTGGAAACCTTCGTCGACACCCTGGGGTCCTGGGGGGCCCAACTGCGGCTGTTGATCCGCTTCTGATCGGCTGCTGCCGTGGGACCATGACCCGTGCTGCCGTGCCCCCCAGACCTGGATGACAGCTGTCGCTACCGCCCACGGGGGGCTGGTCCCTGGCTCCCAGCTGCTGGGTGTTGATCTGGGGGGAACGGCCATCAAATTGGGCCGTTTTGATGGGCAGGGCACCCTGCTGGCTGAGCTGGAGGTGCCAACGCCCCAGCCCTCCGTTCCTGGCGCCGTGGCTGTGGCCATCGCCGAGGCCGTGGCCCAGCTGGATCCGGATCGCCTCGCGGGTCGGGTGGGAATCGGCCTGCCGGGCCCCACGGATGGGGCGGCCCGGGTGGCCCGGCTGGCGATCAACCTGGAGGGTTGGGAGGATGTGCCTCTGGCCGACTGGTTGGAGCCCGAGCTGGAGCGGCCCGTCACCCTGGCCAACGACGCCAACTGCGCCATGGTGGGGGAGGCATGGCGGGGTGCGGCCCAGGACTGTGCCAACGCGATCCTGCTCACCCTGGGGACGGGGGTGGGGGGAGGCATCTGGCTCAATGGGGCGCTCTACACCGGCCCCAGGGGTGCGGCCGGCGAACTGGGGCTGATCGGGGTGGATCCGGAGGGCCATCCCTGCCGGAGTGGCAACCGGGGCTCCCTGGAGCAGCACTGCAGCATTGGCGCCCTGGCGCGCCTCAGTCCGCTGGAGCCCCAGGAGCTCTTCCGGCGGGCGGAGGCGGGGGATGGGGAGGCGCTGGCGGTGTGGGAGCGCTATGGGCGCTCCCTGGGCATCGGGTTGAGTTCGTTGCTCTACGTGCTCACTCCCCAGCGGGTGTTGATCGGGGGAGGGCTGAGTGGGGCCTTCCCCCATTTCCTGCCGGCGGTGTGGCGGGAAATTGAAGCGCGGGTGCTGCTGCCCAGCCGGGAGGGGCTGGAGATCCGGCGCTGCGCCTTGGGCAATGGGGCGGGCCGGCTGGGGGCGGCGCGGCTGGCCTTGGATCGGTTGTAGGGGGCGAGTGAGGCCGATTTGCCGCAGATGGCCCCCTGCCCGTCTTCTTTCCAGCCAGGTGCGGTTTGCTGGGGGGATGCTGAACCATGCCTTCGCGAGATCCGTTCGGGCTTCCCCGGCCTTGGTTCTGATGGCATTGGTGCTTCTGGTGGCTGGTGGCCCCGCCGCACCGGCTTCTGCCCAGGGCACAACGGCGCCCCGCACGGTGAAGGTGAGCCCGGGCGACACCCTGGAAGGACTGGCCAAGCGCCATGGGGTAGCGGCCGCCGAGCTCAAGCGCCTCAATGGCCTGAAAGACGCCGACCTGATCCAGGTGGGCCAGATCCTGCGTCTGCCCGCTGTCCCCCGTAAGGGCGTGGTGGTGGTGAAGAGCGGCGACACCCTCGAGTCGATCGCCAAGGCCCACAACACCACGGCCGCGGCGTTGCAGAAGGCCAACCCCGGGCTTCAGCCCACGGCGCTCAAGGTGGGAACCGGCCTGCGGCTGCCGCCACCCCCAGCTCCAGCTCCGGCTCCGGCTCCGGCTCCGGCGGTGGCCAAAGCCGATGCCGAGGACACAGGCGTGGCGCCGCCCCCCCCGCCCCGGCTCCGTTGGCGTTATTACGGCGACACGGTGGTGGATTGGGCCAGCTGGAAACGCCTCCCCAATGGGGTGCGCTACACCCTGGTGCAACCGGCCGCCAACGATGTGGGAGAGGTCCGGGCCCAGGCCACGGCCATTGCGGTGGATTGCACCAGCCTGCGCCACAACTGGCGGGTGAAGGACGCCTGGGAGGCCTGGACCATCCCTACCCCCCGCTCGGTGGGCCAACAGATCGTGCTCGATCTCTGTGGCAATGCGGTGGGTGAGGAGCCCCGCCCAGTGCCGGTGCCGCCCTCCCCGACACCGTGAAAACGCGGCCCAGCAGGGGCGTCCGATGGCAGGTGGTCTGAACTGCCACAATCCCTACCAGTTCGGTGGGGATTAGATGACCTTCAGTGCCAAGACCCAGTACGCCCTGGTGTCGCTGATGGAGTTGGCGGCGGTTTATGGCCAGGGGGGGGTGCTGCAGGTGGGGGAGATCGCCCAGCGGCAGTCGATTCCTGATCGTTATCTGGAGCAGATGCTCACGGCCCTGCGGCGGGTGCAGATCCTGCGCAGCCAGCGGGGTCCGAAGGGGGGCTACCAGCTGGCCCGGCCACCCTCGCAGGTGAAGCTGTCGGAGGTGGTGTCGTCCCTGGAGGGCAACCCTGCCCCTTCTGGAACGGCGCGCCAAACGCCGGAATTCCAGGTGTTGGCGAACCTGGAGGATCAGCTGGAGCGGGCCCGCCAGCAGGTGCTTCAGCAAACCTCCCTGCAGGATCTGCTGGAGCAGCGCAACAGCCTGGCCCAGTCGCAGATCATGTATTTCATCTGAGGGAACCGGCAGCAAAAAGCCCCTGCCGTAGCAGGGGCCAGATGACGAGGGGCCAGACGACGCCCTTTCCCGTTCAGGGAGCAGGGGCTCAAGCGTTGCGAGCGGCCTTGATCCGACCCCTCAGCTTGCGGCTGAAGCCGAAGGCTGCGCCAGCGCCCAGGATGGGCAGGGGACCAGGAGTGCGGACCGTGTTTTGCATGTTGTCGATGGCACCACCGTTGGTCGTGAACGTATCTCTGAAGTAATACGTTGGAGCCTCTGGCAGATCTTGCGTAGGAATAAATGTGCCGGTAAACACAAGATCTGGAATCACCTTGTTTGTCATCCCTACATCGGAGAACACTTCTTTGGTGACCCTGCAGTTCTCAAGGCAGGAGCCGGCCATGTCTACACCGTTGATGAGAGTCCCATTGAGTCCGTCAACTTTATAGAAAGCAAAAACCATATTCCCGTTGACCAAGCCACCGGTGTAGGGGTCATTGAAGTCGGTATCAATCTCGGTCTGGCTTAGGGGGTTGAAAAGCCCCGTAAGTTCATAATTCACGTTCGTTCCTGCTGGCAGATTGGAGGAGACGATGGATGCTTGTGTCGTTTGAACCGTCGGGGGGAATCCCAGATTGGGATCCTCAACAACGCATGTGGCAGTGCCAAAATTCACAGGGCCGGGAATCATGTTCCCATTGGCATCATTTGGAGGCGTGCATAGTGATGCTGCCTTGGCTTCTCCGCCAGACAGCATCACGGCCCCGGCCATGGCTGAGATGGCCAGCGATGTAACACCACCAGCTGTGAGAAGGCGGCCCTTGCTATGGGCTGCCCTTGATTTAGGGTGAGACATTATTCTAAATGGGAAGAGCGTGTGAAGCTTGCGTACAAGCATTGCGGCACCCTACGGTTTCTGATTGAAAACGTACGCATTTTCTCTTGGCGGATTGTCTATTCCTTCGCTCTCCTGTCTGGCTTGCACGATCTCAGTTGAACTGATTTATGTCACTGATGTGAATTCTGCAAAAGTAGCCAGCTCTGTCCCTGCAAGAGGCCCCTCAGAACGCAAACCACTCCAGCCGCTGCCGCTCCCCCTGGGCCGTGGTCTGCACGAGTTCGATTCCTTTCACCGTGCCGTCCTGCCCATACCAGGCATCTTGCCGGAGGGCGTCGAACGCCTGACGGGCCTCCTCCAGCGAATCGAAATCGCCCACAGGCACCTGGCCCCAGGAATCGTGGGTGTAGATGCTGTACGCCATAACCCCGGGATCATGGCATGGAGGGAGCCTTAGGGGCTCTTGGGCTTTGCGGGCCTGTCCGGAAAGATCCGGTTGCCGTCGGTGGCGACGGTGCTGGGGATTCCGGGCAAGGGAATCGGGCTGAGGGGATGCTTGGGTTGGACGTAGGCAGGAATCTGCTTGATGAAGATGCCTTCCTCGGCAGGGCAGGTTTCCCACTTGCTGTAGAAGAACTCCTCATTCTGCGAGGTGTACTTGCCCCACACCTTGTCTGAGCCGAAGGAGGGTGAGCTGGGCTGGTGGTTCTTGTGGGCGATGTAAGAGCAGAGCACGTTGCCGATCGGCCAGCCCGCCAGACCGGCTCGGGCTGTGTAGTCCATGTCTTCGAAGCCGATGCCCTTGAAGCCCGGGTCGAAGGCTCCCACCTGATCGATCACCTCCTTGGAGATCACGAAATGGGACCAGGTGCTGTTGAGGAGGGTGAGCTGCGCCGATCGCCAGTTGAAGGATTCAGCCCAGCGCCGCATCCAGGGAAAGATGCGGAGGTCGTCGTTCAAGATCAGGAGGGGGAGCGGCTGGCTGAGGTGCACCATCTCATTCCACATGGTGGTGAGCCCTGCCGCTTGATCACGCAAGACAAATGTGTGATGTGGCGGAGCTGTGGAGCAGAGCTCTTCTTGCAGGCGAAGGAGGTAGCGCTGCTGGTCTTCCGTTTTGGGATGGCCGTTAACCGAAACGGTGATCTTCACCTCGGGAAAATAGCGGCTCACCGACTGATAAAGGGGTTTGAAATATTTGTCGTAGCGCTCGATATAGGTGGTGATGCCAATGGCGAAGTCTTTGTCCAGCTGTTTTTGGGGTTGCACCAGGGAGGCTGGAATGAGGCATCTGGATTGATGAAGAAGCCGTCTTGCTGATGTGTAGAGATAGAAGTTGAGATTATTTGTTTGCATCGTCGTGATGGGGTGCGTTAATTCAGTTTCGTGATTTTATTTGCCCCCCATCCAAGCATGCGGGATGGAGGCCACGTAACAAATGGCACAACGCCCAGTGACAGATCCACATCGAACAGAGGCTTGCTCTGCCACGATTCAGATCACTTTCTTCTCCATGGCTTCCATGAAACGCCAGAGCGTCGCCCTGTTCCTGTCCACCCTGGCCCTGGCCGGCGGCACGGTGGCCTGCAGCCAGACACCGGAAGCCGGCGAGAAGGGAGGCAGCGACGACAAGCCCCTGGCCCAGCCCAGCACCTCCGACCCCGCCTCCCCCGGCAAGTCGGAAGGCGGAGAAGGCGGGGAAGGGGGAGAGGGCGGGGAAGGCGGCGAGGGCTAGGCCCCTGCCGTACCGCCCGGTGATGCTCAAGGCATGGAGCCATGCTGAGAGGTGTCCCTTGATCAGGCCGTGACCCATGGTCAGCTCTGCCCTCCAGGCCGTTCGTCTCTACCGGATGGACCTTCCGGACCACGCCCCAGATCTTTGCGGGGGAGGAGTGGATCGGTGGCTATAGCGATCTGGCCGTCCGGCTCGGTGTGCGGCCGGAGGGGGCCGATATCTCCTACACGCCGGTGGTGGTGGTGTTCCTCACCGCCGGCCTGATGGCGCTGGTGCTGGCCGCCGGGGTGAGCGGGTTCATGGGCTTCGCCATCTGCCTGCTGGCCATGCCTGCTCGTGGGCCTGGGAGTGCTGCTGCAACCTCAGGCCACCGCCTCGGCCCTGCTGGTGGGCGCGGTGGCTGTTCTGCTCGGAGGGATGGGGATGGTGTCAATTGCGCATGCGTGGGTTGCAACTCCAAGACACCCCTCGGCGTGGTGAGCTTTGCGGAGAACCTGATCATGGCCGCCATGGGCGCGGCGATGCTTGCAGGCCGCTGATCTCAGCGGTGGTTTGGTTGCCTTGGCATCAGCTGTTGGCAAATGGCATAAGCGGCCGACAATGTGGGCACATGCCGTCGTCCTTTTCTATTGTCTCCACAGAAGACGACATAACCGAGCTCTTTATCTCTCCTGATGTCACATCCTTCGGGTGTGCTGGCGACATGCCTTCCGTCGAGGGTGGGAAATTGAGGTTTCATCATCTTCTTTCTCATTTGTGAAGCGAGCGTAGGCCCAAAAAAGGGCTGCTCATTTCATGCTTCTGTCGTTGGCCCATTCGCTGCGTTTCTACGGCAAACCTGCATTGGTTCTGATCTTCGGCCGAGCGGGGTGGAGAGTGATCTCTCCACAGGCCAGGAGCCAAGACCATGCATTCGCTGCTGAACGAACTGGCCCTGATGGCGATCTTGCTGCTGGTGGTGACCCTCTCCAGCAAGTTTTGAGCTGCGGCCCAGCTTGATACCCCTGTGGATCAGGGCCAGCGCTGGTAGCTGACCGGCTCGTATTTGGCGAAGACCATTCGCCAGCCTCGATTCACCAATGCTTCGAGCTGTTGCAGAACGTCGGCGGTGTGGCCACTGGCGATCCAGCTGGCCTTGATCAGGGGGAGCTGGTCGCTCATCAGCTGCAGGGGCATCTCCACGAGCAGGAGGCTGTTGTTGCCAGCGGCCCGCTGGATCGGGCCCTCATCACTGCGTTGCCATACGCGAAGCATCAGCTCCAAGGCCAGGGCGCGCCCCTCGTCACCCGGATCCGGTGCCTCTGCCGCAGCCCCAGAAAGCGACTTGCCGCTGAGCGGTAAGGCGCGCTTGCCGCCAACCTCCAGAAGGGCCAGGGCCACGAGATAGGGAGCATCAGCCATCTGGGAACCGCAAAAGCCCCCCCACCTTGCCGAAGACCAAGACCAACTGCGATTTGCCGCCCTTGAATCAATAGGACCAAGGCGCCAGTGGAGCAAGCAGCTGAGCTGATCGTTCTGCAGACATCGATCTTCGGCTCTGCCGCGGCTTCGGGCCAAGCCCTAGCGAATAGTTGCAGAGGAAGGTCTGCAGTCGGGCTCGGTTGAGCTCGGAAGGGTGGAGTTGCAATCGGGCGGAAAGCAGAGCTGATCGACGCAGGAGAGCAAGCTCTGCGTTTTGGCGTTGAGCTGTCTCAGCTTGGCGTTCTCTTGCCTCAGCTGCTCGGTTTCTTTCTCGATACGCCTCTTTCTCTCTTCGATCTGCTACGGCTTCGCCGGCCTCCGGCTACATCCGCTGCTCGTGCTGCAGCTTCCCTTGCTCGTACTGCATCATCCGCGGCTCGTAATCGGGATCCCGTCGCCAGTTGAGCATCGACAACCACTGTCGCCACCGAGGCAACGATGAAGGGGGTGATGTGGTCATAGGAGGAGAAGAGAGCAATCAGGCCGAAAGCAAGGCCACCAATGGCGTGGATCAGTCCCAGCTGGTCAAGACCCAAGGGGGCGATGACCGTGCTGGCGGGAGGGATTGGCTGCGATTCTGACGGACCTGGAGGCTCTTCGCCGTTGGGCGGCGACTTAGGGATGGGGGGAGTGGCTGGCAGCACGGGATGGAAGGGGGCGGGGCGGAGCAGGGCCCAATCCATCGGTGCCACCGGTTCGGTTGTTTTGTCTCTTGGTGTTTCAGGTGGTGCCGGCGAGGGCTGTTGCAGGGTGCGCCTCAGAACCCGAACCAAAACCAGCCGTTGCCTCCCCCTGGGGGGTGACCTGCACCAGCTCGATCCCCTTCACGGTGCTGTCCTGGGCGTACCAGGGATCCTGCTGGAGCGCATCGAAGGCCTGGCGGGTTTCCTCCAGGGAGGCGAACTCACCCACAGGCACCTGGCCCCAGGAATCGTGGGTGTAGAGGCTGAAGGTCATCGGCCAGGCACCACAGACTCCCCGGTTCATTCTGCAGAACAGCCCTTCACCCAACAAAAAAGCCCCTGCCGAAGCAGGGGCTGAGGGAATGAGGCAAGCTTGAGCTCAGGCCTGGACTGGCTCAAGCGGTGCGTGCAGCCTTGATCCGGCTGCGCAGCTTGCGGCTGAAGCCGAAGGCAGCGCCAGCACCCAGGATGGGCAGAGGGCCAGGGGTTTGGTAGGTATTAATGAAGTTATCGAGGGCGGCGGTTGAAGTTCCAGTGTAGGTATCAGTGATATAAAGAGTGTTCGTTGGCCTGAGAGTTTGAGAATCGAGACCATTGTCTGAAACAGAAAGCAGTCGCGCGCAATCGACTCCAAAGCCCGCGTAGCAAACCTCCTTTGTAACCAGAGCGCCAGAAGACGGTGCAATGATATTTTGAGTTAATCCAGCAAAATCAAAGGGGTTCCCTGCTGACGTAATCGTATACTTGAATTTCCCACTGTAAGGACCAAGTAGAACGTCGCTGCCAGCGGGGGGGCCGTCGAAATCCGTATCAACTTGATAGGTGGGCTTCCCAGCAAGGACTCCGCTGTAGGCGAGATTCACATTACCAAGCCCGAATGTTGGACCGTCATCCCCAACAGTTGTGACCATGTCGGGGCCCACAGGAAGACCCTGGCCCGGATAAGGGGGTGGAAAAGCAATAGCCATCGCCCCACCAGCATTCAGCAGGGAAGCACCACCGGCGAGGAGGCTGGCTGCAACAGCAGCGTGACCGAAAAATTTTGGGATGCGTCCCATGGAGAGGAACGCCCCTGTCTTGGTTTGCATGATGATTACAAATTAAGGAAATGTCTGGGGTCCCTTGAAAAGACCATCCACATACACTTTACACAACAGACCTAGTGAAAACCTGCCATCTCTCCAGGGATAAGGATGTCTTTTCGTCTCCAGAATATCTCTGCGTTTCTGTGCAGAACTGTATTTGGAGTGGCACGCGAAGTTGCAACAAACACGCATTGGCTGGTTTCCGTTTACCAACCGCTGGCGATGCGCCGCTGCTCACTTGAGCTGTGCTGGCAGGTGCGGCCCTGCGGGAGGTCAGTCTGGAGAGCAGCTGCCGCCCCCCTGTGTTCAGACCCCTGCCGCTGCTGATGGCCTGCATGGTGCTGGTGTTCTACGTGGATGGGTTCTGGTGGGCGCGCCCATTCCCCTGGCGTTGGGGTTTGCCCTGTTGGGTGTTGTGGTGCTGGGGCCAGATCGGTCTGGGCGCGCCCATGCTCTATGCCGCCGCGGCCCTGATGGTGCTGTTTCTGAGCCGCGGCCTGGCCTGCCTATGGTGTTCAGTGCTGTGGCCGTGGCCAGCGCCGGCGGCATTGGGGAGCTGGTGGGGTGCCATCGCCGGCCAGGCCTTGGCGCTGCCATGTACTGCGGGGCCTTTGCCGGGATGACCTCCGAACAGGTGCTTCCCCATCCCGGCTGGGTGCTCATGGCTGGTGCACTGGCCGGGTTGCTGCTCAACCTGTTGCAGAGCAGCTGGGCAGGCATCGCCGGCAAGCTCGGCAGCACAGCCTTCCTGGCAGTGTTTGGCATTGTTGGCCTCACCTTTGCCCTCCGGTTCCAGGGGCCTGGTGAACAGCTGCACCGCTACACGGATCTCGAGAGGGTGCTGCTGATGCTGATGGCACTTCTCTCCTCTCAACTCACCCACTGGCTCAGTTACCCCCGCAGGATCGGTGCGGTTCTCGGCTCGGCCCTGCCCTCCCTGCTGGCTGGGTTGCTGTTGCCAGCCCCATTGGCCACCGCCTGGATGGGTGGGAGCTTCGTGGGCATGACCGCCCCCGATCGGTTGTGCGCCAAGGCCGCGATGTCGGTGTTCGCGGTTCTGGGTCTGCGGCGCTTGCTGGCCAGCTGGATGCGCCCGCCCCATCCCGTGCTAGTACTGGTGTACGCATCAGGAGTGGTTCATGGGTGTCCCTTTCTCCCGCCTCTCTCGGCCGGCGGCCCTGGCTTCCAGGCTCGATCTCCCGGTTGAGGAGTGGCCCTATCTGGATGAGGGCGCGCTGCTCCGCACCCGTAGCCGCAAGGTCTGCATGACTTGTCATTGGTTTCGCCACCATGCCGGGGTGAATTGCATCCCGGTGCTCACCTGCCAGTTGCACCAGGGGCTGATCGCCCATGGCGAGCACCTCACCAGCCGCTGTCAGGGCTGGACTGACAACATGGTGCGCCAGCAGGGCTGGGCGCCGAAAGTAGCCTGAACGGCTCGGAAGGGTCCCAGCTTTCGAGAGGCGCTGCTGCAGCAGCACGGCACAAGGCAGTAGTGAGCAAGGTCCTGCCCATGGTCATGACAGCGGCTAGAAAGCACATTTGTCCTGGAGCTGGTCGTGTCCCAACGCATCACCGCCTCCCAGTTCAAGGCCCGCTGCCTTGCCCTGATGGATCAGGTGGCAGCCACCGGGGAAGTGCTCCTGATCACCAAGAACGGCCGTCCTGTGGCCGAACTCCACCCCTGTGCATCCACCAGGCGTCCCTCCCCCTTTGGGCTGCATCCCGATGTGCAACTGCACGGCGATGTGATCAGCCCCATCGAGACAAGCTGGTCTGCTCTGCAGTGATCCTCCTCGACACCCATGTGCTGCTCTGGCTTGATCTCAATGATCCTGCCCATGTGCGCGGAAACAATTAGATGGGCGGCCGCCTAAGTAGTTGACATCGGGCTTCGGTCTCTTTCCTCACTCGCAATGATGTCGCTCTCGAGCTATTGCAACCGGTGCTCGTGCCGCAGCATACGCTGGTCGTCATCGGGATCCCGATGCCAGTTCAGCAACCGCTGCAAAAAATCCCTTCACAATTATACCACTGACGCCACCGAGGCAGCGATGAAGGTGATGGTGATGTGGGTATAGGAGGAAAAGAGGGCGATCAGGCCGAGAGCAAGGCCACCGATGGCCTCTGTTCCCTCCCAGCCTTAGCGAAGGTGCATTGGCAGCAGCAAGAAAAAAGCCCCCGCCATTGGCGGGGGCTGGAGATCGGCGGGGATCAATCAGCCCAGGCGAGCGGCCTTGATTCGGCCCCGCAGCTTGCGGCTGAAGCCGAAGGCGGCACCGGCACCCAGGATGGGCAGAGGACCAGGGGTTTGCGTGACTGTGTTGGTGACATTATCGAGATCGGCAACGGGGCCAGTCCCTCCTGCCCCTCCAACTAGGGTTATAGAGTCCCTTACATAAATAGTCGAATACTGACCGGTAATGGGTAGAAGACCACTGTTTGATCCGTCAGTAGAGTTTGCGGTATAAATCAGGTTTGTGAATCCAGGATCTGAGTAGATGTTCTTTGTAATAACGTTGTTGCCGGCGCCAAGAAGATCTAAATCAGAGTCTACGAGAGCGAAGTCAAACCAATGGCCAGGGGTTGTGGTGGTGAGTTGATATGAGTAGACCAAAGTAGTAGGCCCAAATAAACCTCCTGCTCCAGTTGTTTCAAAATCGGTGTCAAACGTTGCTACGTTTGTTTGCTGGCTCACCAAGCTGCAATTAGCTGTGCCAGGAAGAGAACCTGCCACGTTGGTTGCAGATACGGTACCAACGTTGCCAGACCAATTTTGAGGGGATCCGGAAACGGGAGGGCAGGCTGCCATCGCCTCACCCCCGTTCAGCAAGGAAGCGCCACCAGCCAGCACGCCGGCAGCCAGAACGGCGTGGCCAAACAGTTGAGGGATGCGTCCCATGGAGAGGACTGTCTTGGTCTTGGTTTGCGTCATGATAAGGAATGGAGGTAATGTTTGCGGTCCCACGAATGGACCATACCTCTGCATCCTAAGTAGGATACTTAGCCAAGATCACGCATCTCTTCAGTAATAAGAGTTCGCTTTCGTGTCCCGATCTGCCTTGCGTTCTCATACAAACCCTGGCTTGAATTGATGCGCGGAGTTGTGATGAAGACGCAAGCGCCTGTTTGGGTTCTCCAATCCAGCCCTGGATGGGCTGGATTGTTCTGCCGGGCTTCCGCGGGGGGCTCTTCCACCTGGCCATCCCGTGCTAGTACTGGTGTACGCATCAGGAGTGGTTCATGGGTGTCCCTTTCTCCCGCCTCTCTCGGCCGGCGGCCCTGGCCTCCA
>Ga0208723_1000015_pt1 | contig 81182 bp, 81 predicted proteins | sample LakMenEpi31Aug12_FD_150750 | JGI IMG/M metagenome (GOLD analysis project Ga0208723, IMG submission 150750) | Freshwater microbial communities from Lake Mendota, WI - 31AUG2012 deep hole epilimnion (SPAdes) | ecosystem: Environmental > Aquatic > Freshwater > Lake > Epilimnion/Euphotic zone ...
CGAGCTGCCGAAATGCCGCTTCCACGGTGGGAGCCCGGTGGAGCGCCTCCAGGGCAGAACCCGAAAGGCCCTCGAGGGCCGCCAGGGCCGTGAGCACCTCGGCGCGGCCATCGGCCAGGTGATGGTGAGTGTGGAAGATGCCCCCCGCCAGCTTGATCAGTTTTCCCTGGTAGCCAAACAGCAGGAGCCGGCGCACCCCCCCCTGGCCGGCGGCCACCAGCACGGGCCCCACCCAGTTGCCCACCTTCAGCAGCCGCTCGGCAGGTAATCCCAGCCGGGGGGCCAAATCCAGCCCGTTTTCCCCAATCACCAGAATCAGATCCCCCGGGAAATCGGGGGAGGCCAGTCGGGCCGCCAGCTCCTGAAGCGTGCGATCGAGCTGGTGGGGATCGGCACTGGCTTGGGCCTCAGCCCGGGTGCCGATCAGGGCCAGCCCCTCCACAACCCCGAAGGCCGCGTTGCTGGTGCGCTCCGCCAGGGCCCGCCCCTCCGGCAGCACCACCTTGAGCCGAAGCTGCTGCCCCTCCGGCACCAGGGGGCGAAGGTTCACCTCCAACAAGGCCCGGGCATAGGCCGAGAGACACAACTCTCGGCTAGCGGCGTGCACGCCCACCCCCTCGCCAGCGTCGAGCACCAGCCAGCCCGGCTCCCCAGCCTTATGGGACAGGGGAGCCGGCAGCCAGGAGGCCAGGGTCCACACCAGCAGGCCGCGGGTGAGATCCAGCCCATCCCCTGGGTCACAGATGGCTTCGGCCAGGGCCCAGCCCTCTGCGAGGCAGGCAGCGGCCCGCACCGGCACGGGCTGGGCAGGCCCACCTGGGGCCTGAAGCAGATCCAGGGGCCAGGCCGGCTGGGTGGGTTCCCCCCGGAGGGCACCCACGGCAGCACGGGCGGCCGCTGCCACCCACACCGGCAGGGTGTAGCCACGGGGCGGAGGAGACGGGGGGATCATGGTTTTTTATGTTGGTCGATTGCGCCACGGCGCTGACCGCCCCTCCACGCCCCATGCAGGACAAGCTCACCCTGATGATCCCCGGCCCCACGCCCGTGCCGGAAACCGTTCTGCAGGCCCTTGGGCGCCATCCGATCGGCCACCGCAGCGCCGACTTTCAGAAGATCGTCAAACGCACCACGGAACAGCTGCAGTGGTTGCATCAGACCAAACAGGACGTGCTGGTGATCACCGGCAGCGGCACCGCTGCCATGGAGGCGGGGATCGTGAACACCCTGAGCAAGGGGGATCGGGTGCTCTGCGGAGACAACGGCAAATTCGGGGAGCGCTGGGTGAAGGTGGCGAAGGCCTATGGCCTCGATGTGCAGGTGATCAAGGCCGAATGGGGCCAGCCCCTTGATCCGGAGGCCTTCCGAGCCGCACTTGAGGCCGATGGGGAGAAGGCCATCAAAGCGGTGATCCTCACCCACTCGGAAACCTCCACCGGGGTGATCAACGATCTGCAGACCATTGCCCAACACGTGCGCGCGCACGGCACGGCCCTCACCATTGCCGACTGTGTGACGAGCCTGGGGGCCACGGATGTGCCCATGGATGACTGGGGAATCGATGTGATCGGCTCTGGCTCCCAGAAGGGTTACATGATGCCGCCGGGCCTCAGCTTTGTGGCCATGAGCGAAAAAGCCTGGGCGGCCTACGAGCGCTCCGACCTGCCGAAGTTTTATCTGGATCTGGGCAAATACCGCAAATCCGCCAAGGCCGACAGCAATCCCTTCACCCCGGCCATCAACCTCTATTTCGCCCTGGAGGCCGCCCTGGAGATGATGGAAAGAGAAGGGCTGAAGGCGATCTTCGCCCGCCACGCCCGCCATCAGCGGGCGACCACGGCCGCCATGAAGGCCATCGGCCTTCCCCTCTACGCCGCCGAAGGGTGTGGGAGCCCCGCCATCACGGCCGTCGCTCCGGAAGGAATCGATGCGGAAGTGCTGCGCAAGGAGGTGAAAAATCGCTTCGACATCCTGCTGGCCGGCGGCCAGGACCACCTCAAGGGACATGTCTTCCGCATCGGCCACCTGGGCTTCGTCTGCGACCGCGACATCCTCACCGCCGTGGCGGCCATTGAGGCCACCCTGCAAGATCTCGGGCTTGGGAAGGTGGCCACAGGAGCAGGGGTGGCGGCGGCAGCGACGGCTTTGGCGGGCTGATCGGGAGCAACAGGGCCTCCAATAGACCCCTGCTAACATGGGAGTCAGCGAAGCAAGGTGATGGATTTAACGAGGCTTTGCACTCACAAATCCATCCTAACTTGCTAGCTGCGGGTGTAATTCAGTGGTAGAATGTCAGCTTCCCAAGCTGAACGTCGCCGGTTCGAGTCCGGTCACCCGCTTTTTGTTCTGAGCTCACATCTTTGTGTCAGTTCTCAGCTGGAATCACCATGTGGTGACTCTCAGCAGTACGTGAGGGCGCTACCGCCAGAGATGGGGGCACTGGTCGGTCCGAACAGCTGTTGGCCATGGGCAGGAATCACCCCCATTCCCCAAGCCCGAAGAGATGCTGATCAAGCCAGCGAAAAAGCGACAAATCATGAGATTGAACTCTGTAGGCGCTGCCTATGAATGCAATCTGAGCTGGTGCCAATTCACCGTCCAGTCTGAACCGAATCCCCGTTCAAGGTTGTGCTTCTTCGATCCTGAAACCGGAGCGGATGGCTGAGGGGGGAGAAGGCTGGGGCCGACCCGGTTCCCAGATCTGCACCTGCAGAGCGCCCTGCACTTTGGGTTCAAACTGGGTGCGCCACCCCGAGGCCCAGACGATCACCACGTTGCCGTTGATCAGTCGCCAGGTCCCCCCAGCCAACGGATCGATGGCATTGAAGGCCAGGCCGTTGGACATCAGGCTCACGGTGGTAGGCGGCAGCGTCGCCTGGGCCGGCTGGATGCGGTAAATCCCCACCGCAGCAGCCATCGCTCCCGTCAGCTGCACCGCCTTCCCATGGTTGGTCGGCGGTCCAAGTCGGCTCACCCCAGGAGCCCAGGACCACTGCACGGGGCCTGCCGGCCCCGTGAGGATCACATCACTCCAGCCGTCGCCGTAGTCGATGCGCACACCGTTGCCCCAGAGTTGCCAGCGGCCCTGCTCGTAGAGCTGGTTCGCACGCAGTTGGGTGGCACCCGCCAGGGGCACCCCATCCACGCCACTGGTGCTGAGGGCCCGTCCGTCGGAAGTGAGCCGCACGTTGAAGAGATTGTTGGCGTTGTCGACCAAAGCCCACACACCCAGGAGGCGCTGCCGCTGATCCGTCTGTTCGGCAACGACCGACCGCTGTAACGGTGGTTCCGCAGCCTGCAATCCGCCTGAAAAGGAGCCAAGCAGAAGCAAGACAAGGGGCAGACGGCTCAACCGACAGGCAATGGCTCTGGGGAGCATGCTTCAAACACAGAACAACCCTTGTTAAACCACAGCACCAAACAGTCGCCCCACCAGGGCCGTCAATCCCAGGGCCAAAGCCCCCCACACGAGCATGCGGGCGGCGGCCCGCCAAATCGGAGCTCCACCCGCATGGGCCGCCAGGGCCCCCAAGGCGGCGAGCACGATCAAGGCCACCACGGTGGTGGCCTGGGCGATCTGCCCGGCGGGACTGAGCAGAATCATCAGCACGGGACACAGAGCCCCCAGGCAAAAGCTGCCAGCCGAGGCGAAGGAGGCCTGAATCGGACGGGCCCGAAGGGCATCCGTGATTCCGAGTTCGTCGCGGGCATGGGCGCCGAGGGCATCGTGCAAGGTCAGCTGTTCAGCCACCAGGCGAGCCAGATCGCGCGACAACCCCCGCTCCACATAGATACCCGTGAGTTCCTCCAACTCTCCCGAAGGATTGGCCACCAGTTCCTGCCGCTCGCGGGCCAGGTCGGCCTCCTCCGTATCCACCTGACTCTGCACGGAAACAAATTCGCCTGCAGCCATGGAGGCCGCCCCGGCCACCGTTGCCGCCAATCCAGAAAGAAGGATGGCAGGCCGGGCCGCCCCGGATGCGGCGATTCCCACCACCAGACTGGCCACGGAGATCGCCCCATCATTCGCGCCCAGCACCATGGCCCGGAGCCAGCCGATGCGATGGGTGGTGTGGCGTTCGCGATGTCTCAACGGGGCTTGATCAATTGCAAAACCTGAGGCCCCAGGCCTCCAGCCCGTCGCTCACAATCCAGAGATTGCAAAATAAGCCGCGCCGCGGCGGGGAGATCTCCCGCATCTGCACTCTCCCTGGCTTGCCGATCACAAACCTCTGCACGATGGAGCAGATGGTGGCGATCTGACGATTCCAGGGGGGCTGCAAGATGATGAGTCGTGCGGCGAGCGGGTGGGGAAGGAACAGTTGGCGTACTAAGGGCGGCCATAACAACGCGTGGTCGCGGCGAATGAATCTGACGAACGGTTGAATCTGAACAGAGGAATCCGGGTGGATGAATCCGTTCAGGTTCACAATGGGCTCGGCAGAGGCTTATCCTCCGCAAGCCGGTGTCAAAAGACATTTTTATCTTAATGCGCTTCCAGAGAAAAGCAGCCTTTATTTCTCAAGCTGTCTTCGTCGAAATGAAATCCTCTTTTCCCTAGTGCTCCCTAGGTGCCAGGCTCCTCCCGATTTTCGCCGAGTTTGGCAATTTCTTCTCGTAGCTGGCTGGAACGGAGCGCATCCCCACGGGTCAGGGCAATGGCGAGAGCAAATTGGAGCTTTTCCAATTGGTGCTCCCCTTCCATCGGCAAGGGATGGCAAGAGTTGGAACGGGGAGCGGATGCAGATCCCTGGCGACCCCCCTGATGACCGGCGGTGCAGGAGGGAGGAGTTGGAGGAAAAGACATCGTTGCTTTCTTCCCATTTTGACACCTCTCACCAGAGGTGGCGAGGCCAGAGGGGCTGTCAAGCCACGTCTTCCAAGGCGTCGTCCAGCCCATTGAACCCATCGTCCTCCGGATGGGAATGGGCCGCCAAGGGTGTGGCCTCCTTCACCGGAGCAGGCTGCTCTTCAAGCGCATCCGCTGCCAGGAGCTCCCGACAATCCCGGAGAAGTTGATCCACGTTGGCCAGGCTGGCGAGCTGCTCAGACGACAGGCTCTCCTCTTCTTCTGGTTTGGAGAGATGGTCCTCAAGTCCGGCAAGTCGCTGTTCGAGCTGCACCACCCTTTGGGAGAGAGCATGAATGGTCTGGGCCAGATCTTCCGTGTGCCTGGTGATGCGGAAGGAAACCGATGACGCGGTCATGAGATTTTTGCAGTCTTGGACGAATAACAACACAGGACCTTGCCTTCCTCAAGCGGGCCGGGGGAGGTCCCAGCAAACTTGGTTGTGCCCCTTCACCACCCACATGAACCTTCTCTGGCCGTTGCTGCTCTACGCCTCAGCAGGCTGTGCAGCGGGATTACTGGCTCTGCGCACGGGCATCCCTGCGGCCCCCCTCGCCGGAGCTTTACTGGGTGCGGGGCTGTTGAGCATGAGTGGCCGCGTGGAGATCGCCCAATGGCCTGCGGGAACCCGCACGCTGCTGGAAATTGCCATCGGCACGGTGATCGGCACCACCCTCACCAGCAGCACCGTTTCCGAACTGCGACATCTCTGGCGCCCCGCCCTGTTGATTACCCTCACGCTGGTTCTCACCGGTGTGGTGGTGGGGCTGTGGTGCAGCCGATTGCTTGGCATTGATCCCGTTATCGCCCTGCTCGGCGCCGCTCCTGGAGGCATCAGTGGCATGAGCTTGGTAGGCGCGGAATTCGGAGTTGGGGCCGCCGTGGCCGCCCTACATGCCCTGCGGTTGATCACCGTGCTGCTGGTGCTCCCCCTGGTGGTGCGATTGATCGCACCTGGCACGGGGCCGGGCCTGCCGCCGGGGGGGTAAAGCACCCCTGCCACCCTGGACAGATCCCCTGGACTCGATAGGTTAAGCCCTCAATTTTTTCCAGCCATGGTCCCCAGGTTCCTCCGGCCCCTCAGGCTTGGTCCATCCTTTTTGGCCATGATCTTCGGCGTGGGGGCAGCGGGACTGGGTGGTGGACCTGGCGCCCTGGCCCAAACCGAATCCCCCGGGGCCAAGGGAGCCCAGGTGTACTGCTACATGCGCAGCAGTGGCAACAGTCATGAGGTGAGTTGGAGCGCGGCCTACTCCTTGATCAAGCGGCAGAGCGCCAGCATGTTCAAGACCTCCCCCACCCATGCCGCCGTCATGATCACCGAGGCGGTGGTGCAGAACCCGAACACCTTCCCCAACTGCGGCCGTTACCTTGGCGATCTCTATAGCTCCCGGGTGGTCACCAAGGGTGAGGTCCCTGCAGCCAGCGAGGGTCCTACAGCCCTACCGGTCCAGCCGAGCAGCCAAGCTGGTCAAGGTGGCATGACACGCGGTGAGCGCTTCGGTAACTGAACCTGGTGGTGCAGCCCTGACCCGGCCCTTCTTGCTGGTTTCCCTGCTTCTGGTGGCGGTGGGTCTCGTCGGTTGTGCGGAGGAGCCCCTCCCCAAGGCCAAACCGAATCGGGAGGATTGCCTGCGGGGGCTGGAAATGGGCAAGCTCAAAGACGCCATCGCCCGTTGCGATGAGGTGGTGGCGATCTACCCCAAGGACCCTTTTCCTCTAAATGAGAGGTTTTTGCTCCACACCCTCAACCAGGACAGCCCAGCGGCCTGCCGAGACATCCTGCGGGCCCAGGCCCTGGCCCAGAAAGCGAAACCAGGCACGGTGGATGAGCTCCTGCGGCAGGACCTGAAGCTCCGTCTGGCCAGCTGCCAGCCCCCCCGGAAGGGCCTTCAGCAGCGCTCGAGCCACTGACGAATCCGCTGCGGTAGTTCCTTTCGGGTCCGCGCTCGGGCGGGCGTGAACACCTCCGAAATCCTCGCCGACTTGCTGGCCAGCAAGTCATCCACCAGCCGATCGGCCACTCCAAGCTGCATCCAGTGGCACGTCAGGCTGGAGCCCATGCCAATCCGGTGGCAGCGATCCTCCGCCTGTTCCGCCTCTCCGGGCGTCCAGGGCCGCTCCACCAGAACGACATGCCGGGCCCGGTGAAGGGTGAAGCCCAATCCCCCTGTCCCAAAGGTGGCGATCAGGGCGGGTCTCCGCCCCTCCTGAAAGGCATCCACCAGGACCTGGCGTTGGCGGGGCGGCACCCCACCGGTGAGGGCCACGGGATGCTGCCCCTCCCAGGTGAGCGCAGCCGCCAGGGCTCGGGCGGTGGACACAAACCCGGTGAACACCACCACGGCTTCCCCTTGGGCCATCAGCTCAGCCACCAGGGCCACCACGGCGGCCACCTTGGCCTGGGAACCGATCTGCCGGAGAGCCGTGAAGATCGCCAGGGTTTCCGCATCGCTGCACACCAACCCCTGAGCCACCCGCTTCCGGTAGTCGGCCACGGCGGCGTCCACCAGCCTCTGAAACTGGTGCGCCTCCGCCTGCGGAAGCTCCACCGGGTGGGTGCGGCGGTGCTTGGGCGGTAGATCCAGGCATTGCTGCTTGGTGCGCAGCAACACCAGGGGCCGCACGAGGCGGTGCAACTCCTCCAACCGGGTGGCCCCCTGGGCGTCCCAGTGGCGCGAACCCCGCTGTTCCCGCCAGTGCCCTTGGCAATACAAAGTTTCATAGCGGCGCTGATCCGCAGCCAGGGGATGGCCGATGGCCGCCAGCAGGGGAAAGAGCTGCACCGGCCGACCATTGGTCATGGGGGTGCCGGTGAGCAACCAGGCGGCCCGCAACCGGGGATGGCGGGCCAGCCTTAGAAACGCCTGGGTGCGCCTGGCCAAGAGGTTCTGGGCGAAGTGAGCCTCATCGGCCAGCAGGACGCAACCTGCAGGGGGCAACTCCCTGGGCAGGCGCGCCCAGCTGTGGAGCTCCAGGGCCAGCCCAAGGGCCAAGGCCTCCTGCCGCCAGTGGGGATGCAATCCAGCCGGCGCCACCACCACCACCCGGCAATCCGCCAGACGCACCATCGCCCGAGCCGCGGCCAGGGCGGTGAGCGTTTTCCCCAGACCCATGGCATCGGCCAGCACCGCCCCTCGGCGAGCCAACAACCAACGGGCTCCAGCGCGTTGGTGGGCATACAGGGTGCGGCCGTCCTCCAGGGGATCATGGAGCGCGGCCGCGGCCACCAGCTCTCGATGGGTGGGCAAGGGGGGGAGGGGCTGATCCAGCCATTCACACCACTGCTGAAGTTCGGCCGTCTGAGGAAACCGCCCATGGAGGGCTTGTTTCAGCACAGCTGCGGCCTCCAGGGGAAACTGCCAGCAGCCCCGGGATGCCTGCCAACGGCCGGCTGGACGGAGGGTGCCGAGCTGGGCAAAGGTGACCGGATCGAAGGGCAGGACGACCTCGATCAGACCTGAAGCCCCAAGCCGCATCTCCACAGCGTTGCCCCGGCGGGTGAGCAAACAGAAAAACAGCAGTCAGGGACACATTGCCAGAAGAAACACCAGGGGCAAAATTCCCTACAACTGAGGCATCGGCATGCTGGCCAGGGATGGTGTTTTCCTGGAAGACCTCTGCCCCAAATCCCACGCCCGTCGCTGGCGCCATTCCCTTCACCACCTCACGGGTCGTTGCTGCCTGTACTGCGGCCACCCGTCCCAATCGATCGACCACATCCGACCCCAAAGCCTGGGGGGACTGAGCGTCACCGAAAACTGTGTGCCTGCCTGCCTGCGCTGCAACGGGAGCAAGGGAGACCACGAAGCCTTCCACTGGTATCGCCGCCAGACCTTCTACGACCCAAGACGGGCCATGGCCTTAAAAGCCTGGACAGAAGGGGATCTGCGGCTGGCCCAGCGCCTTTTGGCCTGGAGCAAACCCAAGGAGCTCCCCGACCAAGGCCACCCTGTGACCGTGGAGACGTCACACCCTCACCAAACCCGACAGGCCACCTCACCCCTATGGCGGTGGCAGATCGCCTCCTGATCGTGAGGCCGCTCGGGCGCCACCAGCAAAGCAGCGGCCACAAGAACGGCCGCCAGAAACAAGGGGACCCCTGAGCGGGCTCCCACTCGGCCCCCCATTCCACCAGGGCCTCCGGCGTTCTGCCGTGCCCCCCGCCCGGGCTGGGAGGACCAACAGCCTGCGGGAGCAGAGCCCACCTGGGGGACCAGGAAGATGGGCGTGGGCAACAGAATGGGTGGAAGCAGGGCAGCCATGGATCAGCGAAGCGCTAATACAAATGTACTGTCGACAGAGCATCCCGTCAACTGTGCGGCGGAAGTGGGCCGCATGCTCATCTTTGGGGGCGGGTACACGGGCCTGAGATTTGGGAGCGCCTTGAACACCATGGGCGTTCCCGTGACCCTCACCCACCGACAACCCTCCCCGCCCCCTGCCCTCGATCCCGAGCATTGGGTTCGCTTTGATGCCTCCACAGGAGTTCTTCCAGCAGCGCAACACCTGGAAGGGGTGAGCCATGTGCTGGTGACCATCCCACCGGATGGAACGGGCAACGACCCCGTCCTCCCCCTCCTTCGGGCGTTCCGGTTGGCTCCCAGGTGGGTGGGCCTGCTCTCCACCACCGGGGTCTATGGAGACCACGGGGGGCGGTGGGTCGATGAAGGGAGCCCCCTGAACCCCGCTGAGGGACGCAGCGAGGCCCGGCTGATCTGCGAGGAGGGCTGGCGCGAGAGCTCCCTCCCGGTGCAGGTGTTCAGGCTGCCGGCCATCTATGGGCCAGGACGCAGCCCCTTCCAGGCCCTCAGGGACGGCAAAGCCCGCCTGATCCACAAGCCTGGCCAGGTGTTTTCCAGAATCCATGTGGATGACATCGTTGGCGCGCTTCTTCACTGCCTGGCCCTGCCCGCCACGGATCGACCCGCCACCCTCAACCTGGCGGATCAGGAGCCCTGTCCATCCAGTGAGACCCTCGGCTACGCCGCCCACCTGATGGGATGCAAATTGCCCCCCGTGAAGCGTTTCACGGATGTGGCCAGCACCATGAGCCCGATGGCCAGGAGTTTCTGGATGGAAAATCGCCGGGCCGACAGCCGCCTGTTGCGCGAACAGCTGGGATACCAGCTTCGCTACCCCACCTACCGGGAGGGCTACCGGGAGGGCTGCGGGGCCGACTGGGAGCCAGACTGGGGTTCCCCCAGGGATGGCATGTTGAGATCCTGACCGATCCGACGCCAATCAATCAGCAGCCAGCCTCTCTCCAGCCCCTTTCCCAGCCCCACCAGCAACAGCCCCACCAGCAGCCACCGGATCATGGGTGCCCCTCCCATAGGAACCCCTCCATCGAAACCCAAGTCCTCCCCTCTTGTCATTGCCCTGGGTGACCCTGCGGGCATTGGTCCTGAAGTGGTGCTGAAAGCGCTGGCAAAGCCTGAGCTGGCCGGCAGGCCCGTGGTGATCGTGGGCTGCCGGAGATGGCTGGAGCACACCTACGGAACCCTGCAACACCTGAGCGACGCCCCCCTGGCCGATCCCGCGGACCTGATGGTGGTTGATCTGCCCCTGGAGGAAGCGGTGACGATGGGTAAGGGGTCGGCAGCCTCCGGCGCGGCGAGTTTTCGTTGGCTCACCCGGGCCCAGGAGCTGGTGCAGGGGGGCACCGGGCACGCCCTGGTGACCGGCCCCATTGCCAAGGCGTCTTGGCATGCCGCCGGCCACGCCTATCCGGGCCAAACAGAACGTCTGGCGGAGCTCTGCGGCATTGCCCAGGCCTCCATGCTCTTCACCGCCCGGCCTGCCCGGGGACCCTGGCGGTTCAACACCCTGCTGGCCACCACCCACATCCCCCTGGCCAGGGTGCCCGCCGCCCTGAACCCCGATCTGGTGAGCCTGCAGCTGGATCGCCTGTTGGCGTTCTGCCAGCGGTTCCAACCCGAGCCCAGGCTGGTGGTGGCGGGGCTGAACCCCCACGCGGGAGAAGCGGGGGCCCTGGGAGACGAGGAGCACACCTGGCTGGAGGCCTGCCTCAGGCGCTGGCAGGCGCGCCACCCGGAGGCGCGGCTCGAGGGTCCGCTACCGCCGGACACCTGCTGGTTGGAGGCGGGCGTGGCCTGGCAGGAGCAGACCATGGGGCCCGACGGATTCCTGGCGCTGTATCACGACCAGGGGTTGATTCCCGTGAAGCTTCTGGCCTTTGACCGGGCAGTGAACACCACCCTGGGACTTCCTTTCCTGCGCACCTCACCAGACCACGGAACAGCCTTCCCGATCGCCGGACGGAGCGTGGCCCGCAGCGCCAGCATGGTGGCCGCGCTGGAAACGGCCTGGGAGCTTGGTTAAGGGATCGGAGGAGCCGGGGTTTCGAAGACGATCGTCAGGGGCGGATGCGCATCAGCACCTGTCCGAACTCGACAGGCGTTCCATTCTCCACAAGGATCTCAACCACCTCGCCGGCCACCTCACTTTCCAGATCATTCATCAGCTTCATGGCTTCCAGGATGCAGACGATCTGGCCTGCTTTGATCCGGCTGCCCACCTCCACGAAGGGATCCTCGCCCGGAGCCGGTGAGCGGTAAAACGTGCCCACCATGATGGCGGTGATCGAATGGAGGTCACTGCGGCTGGCGGCAGCGACCGGGGGCGGCGAGGGGGCGGCGAGGGCCACCTCCGGGGGGGCTGCGGGGGCATCGGGCAGGGCGGGTGCCGGCACGGCCATCACGCTGGCGGGCAGGTTGCGACGAACCTCCAAGCGGAAGTCTTCTCCTTCCAGTCGAAATTCCTGGATGTCGCTCTTGCCCAGCTGCTCCAGCAGATCGCGCAGTTGACCGTGGTCGAGTTGCATGGCCATCAGGACTCCCGGCCCAGATAGGAGTCTGAGCGAGTGTCCACTTTAATTTTGTCCCCAATCGAGATAAAGAGGGGCACCATCACCTGAGCGCCTGTTTCCAGGATGGCTGGTTTGGTGCCACCGGTTGCCGTATCTCCTTTGACGCCAGGGTCGGTCTGGGTGATTTCCAGCACCACGGAATTGGGAAGCTCCACCTCCAGAGGCTTCTCGTTCCAAGAGACGACGCTGACCTCCATGCCCTCCTTGAGGTATTTGCGCTGGTCGCCGATCTGGGCAGCAGTGAGGCGGGTTTCCTCGTAGCTGCCCATGTCCATGAAGATGTAGTCATCGCCCTCCATGTAGGTGTGCTGGAGGGTCGCCTTCTCCAGCAACGCCTGGGGGACCGTCTCGCCAGCCCGGAAGGTTTTCTCGACCACATTGCCGCTCTGCACGGCCTTGAGCTTGGTGCGCACGAAGGCCGAGCCCTTGCCGGGCTTGACATGCAAGAACTCGACGACGCGCCAGACCTGACCATCCAGCTCAATCGAAGTGCCCGTGCGGAAGTCGTTGCTGGAGATCATTCCGGCGGATCAGATCCGGGGAATTGTACGTCTGGCTACCAGGCCAGGCGTTTGTGCCAGAGTCCGCTGAGTCATGTGCTTCACCATGGGCTGGAGATGGCTTGGAACCGGCTTGTCGGCTGTTGGACTTGCCCTGCGGCTGCTGGGGGCCTGCCTGGTGGCACTTCTGCTGGTGCCGGGCGCCTGGGCCGCCCTGCCTCAGGGCAACGCCGTGAAGGATCCCGAGGCGATCCTGCGCAACGCGCTGCCCATTGATGCCCCGCAGCTGCAGGATCTGCAGCATCGGCTGGAAGCCACCAGCGACGACCTGCGGGCCAAGCGCTGGAAAGCTCTGACCAGCGCGGTGACCCGCAACCAGTCGCTGCTGACGAGCAAGCGGGCCGCCATCTTGGAGCGCTTCACCCCAGAGGACCAGGCCACGGCGTCCGAGCTGCTCGACCAGCTCGAAATCCAGCTGCGCGAGGTGGCCATGGCTGCTGAAGCCCAGGATCGCGATACCTTCCTGGCGAGCCGACGCGCTGCTCTGGCGACCATCGGCAGCGCCGAGTCCCGCCTTGTGGGCGCCTTCCCATTCACGATCCCGGCTGAATTTGATGCCCTGCCGAGGCTGCTGGGGCGAGCCACGGTGAGCATCAGCACCAGCAAGGGCAACCTCATCGCCGTGATCGACGGCTACAACGCGCCGCTCACGGGAGGAGCCTTCGTGGACCTGGTGCAACGGAAGTTCTATGACGGGCTGCCCTTCACACGGGCCGAGGATTTCTACGTGCTCCAAACCGGCGATCCGAAGGGCGACGCCATGGGCTACGTGGATGCGACAACCGGCCAGGAGCGGCATGTGCCGCTGGAGATCCGCATCGCCGGCGATGCTGAGCCGATTTACAACGAAACCTTCGAGGACGTGGGCCGCTACAAAGCAGAACCCGTGCTGCCCTTCGCCACCTACGGCACACTGGGCTGGGCCCACTCCGACGAACGTCTCGACGACGGATCGTCGCAGTTCTTCTTCTTCCTGTATGAGCCGGAGCTCACCCCGGCCGGCCTCAACCTGGTGGATGGCCGCAACGCGGCCTTCGGCTATGTGGTGGAGGGCAAGGACGTGCTTGAGGAACTTGGCGTCGACGACAGGATCGTCTCCGCCCGGGTGATCGAAGGGGCTGACAACCTCAGGCCCCACGCCTGATCAGAGCCATGGGGGAGACCCTGGCAGACCTGGGTGAGTGGGAGCTGATCCGCCGGCTCGGGGCCTTTGCGCCGCCTGGTCAGTTCACCGATGATGCCGCGCTGCTTCCCCTCGGGGCCGTCGCGGACCCTGGTGCGGCGGGCAGCGACCCCGGCGGCACGCAGGGGACCCTGGTGCTCACCACCGATGTACTGGTGGAGGGCATCCACTTCAGCGACAGCACCACCGAACCTGCCGATGTGGGCTGGCGGGCGGCGGCCGCCAACCTCTCGGACCTGGCGGCGATGGGCTGCCGGCAGGGCATGGGGATCACGGTGGGGCTCGTTGCGCCAACGGACACGCCCTGGTCCTGGGTAGAGGGGGTCTATCGGGGGATCGGCGAGGCCCTGCGGAAGCATGGCGGCGTGGTGCTGGGCGGCGACTGCAGCGGCGGATCGCAGCGGTTGCTGGCGATCACGGCGCTGGGACTCCTAAGCGGAGAGGCGGGCCCGATCCGGCGTAGCGACGGCCTGCCCGGCGACCTGCTGGTGTGCACGGGGCCCCACGGGCTGAGCCATCTCGGCCTAGCGCTGCTGCAGTCCGACCCCAGGCGCGATCTGGCCGACGACGCGGCAGCAACGGATGCCGCCGGGCTGGCGGGCCTTGATTCGACCCTGGTGCAGCGTGCGATCCAGGCTCATCGGCGCCCCGTGCCCCGCTTCGACGCGGTGCGGGCGCTGGGCTGCTGCCGGCCCACCGGGCATTGCTGGCGGGTGGGCGGCTGCGACAGCAGCGATGGGCTGGCGGCGGCGGTGGCGACGATCGCAGCAGCCAGCGGCTGCGCGGCCCGGCTGGAGCGGCAGCGGCTGCCCCTGGATCCGGCCATGGCTGGCCTGCCCCAGGCCCAGGCCTGGTGCCTGGGCGGCGGCGAGGACTTCGAGCTGGTGCTGGCCCTGGAGCCCGCCTGGGCGTGGGCGCTGGTGGCGGCCCTGCCGGGCAGTGGAGTGATCGGCGCCCTGGTGGAGGGGCCGAGGGGCGAACTGCACTGGAGCGAGGGAGACTCCGTGGCTGTCAGTGGCTATCGCCATTTCACCTGAAGTTTACTTCCAGTTTTTCGCCACGATCTCCGCCAAATCGACAACGCGCTGGCTGTAGCCCCATTCGTTGTCGTACCAGCAGATCACCTTCACCATGTTTCCTCCCATCACCAATGTGAGATCGGAATCCACGATGGCGGATTCATCGGTGCCGGCATGGTCGGAGGACACCAGGGGCAGGTCGCAGTACTTGATGATGCCCTTCATGCCGTTCTCGGAAGCAGCCTTGAGCACGGCATTCACCTCTTCCTTGGTGGTGTCGCTGCTCAGTTCGAGCACCATGTCGACCACCGACACGTTGGGGGTGGGGACGCGCAGGGCGATGCCGCTCAGCTTGCCCTTCACCGGCGGGTACACGAGGGCCACCGCACTGGCGGCGCCGGTGCTGGTGGGCACGATGTTGACGGCGGCGGCACGGGCCCGGCGCAGGTCGCGGTGCGAGGCGTCGAGGATGCGCTGGTCACCCGTGTAACTGTGGGTGGTGGTCATCGTGCCCTTGACGATGCCAAAGGATTGGTCAAGCACCTTGACTACTGGCGCCATGCAATTGGTGGTGCAGCTGGCGTTGCTGAGGATGTCCCAGTCTTCGTGGCGGTATTGATCCGCGTTCACGCCCACCACGAAGGTACCCACCTTGGCACCCTTGCCGGGGGCGGTGAGGATGACCTTCTTGGCACCGGCCTCAAAGTGCTTGCTGGCGCCCACATCATCATTGAACACACCTGTGGATTCGATCACCAGATCGACGCCCCACTCCTTCCAAGGCAGGTTGGCTGGATTGCGGTCATAGAAGACCTTGATCTCCTTGCCATTGAGATTGATGGTGTTTTCAGTGGTCGTGACATCAACTCCCCGAAGGGGACCCAGCATCGAGTCGTACTTGAGCAGGTGGGCGTTGGTGTTGGTGTCGCCGGAGCCATTGATGCCCACCAGCTCGATGCCGGTGTTCGCACCTCGGCTCAGCCAACAGCGCGTGAAATTGCGACCAATTCGGCCAAATCCATTGATCGCAACGCGCAGGGCCATGGCAGGGGAGGCGGCGAGAACCGCTCGGCAAGGGGATTTCGGCTGCCGATCATACAGAAATCAGATTCTCCCCAACCCCGTCACTAGGGGGCTGGCACCCGGGCGGGGGACGATGCGAAGCAACTCGTAAAACAACAGGGGGAGCACGCCGGAGCGTTTCGCCCTATTTTCGGCTGAATCTCGGTGAAACTCTTGGACCTTGTGCTCGATCGCGATCAGCCCCTCCACTTCGTTGGGGTTGGTGGCATCGGCATGTCGGCCCTGGCCGGAATCCTTGTGGAGCGTGGCTTTGCCGTCAGCGGCTCAGACCCCAAGCCCTCGGCGGTGCTCAGCCGGCTGGCCGAACGGGGGGTGAGGGTGTTCCAGGAGCAGAGCGGCGCCACTATCGACAGCCTGTTGGGGAATGGGAGCCAGCCCCCCTTGGTGGTGCTGAGCTCAGCGGTGCGGGACACCAATGAGGAGGTCGCGGAAGCACGCCGCCAGGGGCTGGGCCTCTGCCATCGCTCCGATGTGCTGGCCGCCCTGATCAACAATCAACCCTCCATCGCTGTGGCCGGAAGCCACGGGAAAACCACCACCAGCACCCTGATCGCCACCCTGCTGGAGGCAACGGGTCAAGACCCCACAGCGGTCATCGGTGGCATCGTGCCTGCCTTCGGCAGCAATGGTCGCCAGGGCTCGGGTCGCCTTCTGGTGGCCGAAGCGGACGAATCCGACGGCTCCCTGGTGAAATTCAGCCCCACCCTGGCGCTCCTCACCAATATCGAGCTGGATCACACCGACCATTATCCCAACCTGCAGACGCTGATCGACACGCTCAAACGCTTCAGCGATGGCAGCGGCGCCCTGCTGGCCAACCTGGACTGCCCCATCCTCCGGAAGTACTTCCAGGCGGATGCCTGGTGGTCGATCCAGGACCCCGACCATGCCGACTACGCCGCCCTGGCCCTTCAGGAACGGGGTGACGGCACCACGGCCGCCTACTACGAACGGGGCGAGCAGATCGGCACCCTGGAGGTCCCCCTCCCGGGACGCCACAACCTCAGCAATGTCACCGCCGCCCTGGCGGCCTGCCGGCGGGAAGGGGTGCCCTTCGCCGACCTGCGCCGGGCCATCGGCAACCTCAAGGCCCCTGGTCGACGCTTTGACTGCCGGGGGATGTGGCATCAGCGGATCGTGGTGGACGACTACGCCCATCACCCCAGCGAAGTGGCCGCCACCCTGGCCATGGCCCGCCTGATGGTGGAGAGCGGTCGCAGCCCCCTGCCGTCCCAGCCCCAGCGTTTGCTCGCGGTGTTTCAACCCCACCGCTATAGCCGCACCGCCCAGTTCCTGACCGAATTTGCCGAGGCCCTTGCCCTGGCGGACACCGTGATCGTGGCCCCGCTGTACAGCGCGGGGGAGGCCCCGATTGAGGGCGTCTCCAGCGAGGCCTTGGCTGCCGCCGTGAAGGCCATCGCCCCCTCGGTGCCCGTTCGAGCCGCGGCCAACCTGGACCAGTTAACGGACCAGGTGGCCGCCTGTAGCGAACCAGGAGATCTGGTTCTGGCCATGGGGGCCGGGGATGTGAACAGTCTCTGGGAGCGCCTCAGCACCCACGGCGACCCGGGGCGCCCAGCGGCCCTGGTGCTGTGAGCGGAGCGCCATGAGAGTCCCCCCAGGCGCCATCAGGCAGGGGATGTCCCTGCGGGACTTCACCACCTGGCGGGTGGGCGGTCCGGCCGAGTGGTTCGGCGAACCCGGCAGCTCAGAAGAGTTGATCCAGCAGGCTTCCTGGGCCATCGGCGAGGGCCTGCCCTTTCGCTGCATCGGTGCCGGCTCCAACCTGCTCATCGCCGATGGGGGGCTCCCCGGCCTCACCCTCTGCAGCCGAAGGCTTCAAGGCAGCGTGCTGGAGGCTGGCGAGGGGTGGGTGGAGGCGGAGGCCGGGGAGCCCATCCCCACCCTGGCTCGCAAGGTGGCGCGGAGCGGCCTGAGTGGCCTGGAGTGGAGCGTTGGAATCCCCGGCACCGTGGGGGGGGCTGTGGTCATGAATGCGGGGGCCCAGGGGGGCTGCACCGCAGAGTGGCTCCATTCCGTACGGGTGATCGACCCGGCCCGGCCCGGCGATCCCTTCACCCTCCTGGCCAGCGAGCTGAATTTCGCTTACCGCCACAGCCGGTTGCAGGAGGAGCCCCTGTTGGTCCTGTCTGCCCGGTTCCTACTGGAGCCAGGCCACGAGCCCGCCACGGTGACCGCCCGCACCAGCGCCAATTTGCACAGCCGCACTAGCACCCAGCCCTACCAGCAGCCCAGCTGTGGCAGCGTGTTTCGCAACCCCGAGCCCCAGAAGGCTGGGCGCCTGATCGAGGGACTGGGGCTCAAGGGGCTGCAGGTGGGTGACGCCCAGGTGTCACCCCTGCACGCCAACTTCATCGTGAACCTGGGGGCGGCCACCGCCACCGACATCGACCGATTGATCGGGATGGTGCAGGAAAGCGTCTGGAACGCCCACGCCATCCCCCTGCATCCGGAGGTGAAACGTCTTGGCTTCCAGGTGGGCGCCGAGGGAGGGTCTTGAGGGACCTACCCTGAACCAGACTTTGTTCCCCTCCTGGTGCCATGGCTGGCTTTGGACTTCCCAACTTCGGTCAGCTGACCGAAGCTTTCCGCAAGGCTCAGCAGATTCAGCAGGATGCCCAGAAACTGCAGGAAGAACTTGATGCCATGGAACTGGAGGGTCGGAGCGAAGATGGCCGTGCCAGCGTGTGGCTCTCGGGCAACCAGCTGCCCCTGAAGGTTCAGGTGGATCCCTCCCTGTTAGGGGAAGGTCAGAGCGCGGTCGAGGGCGCGGTGTTTGAAGCCCTCAAGGCGGCCTACGACCTCTCCACCAACACCATGCGGGAGCGGATGGACACCCTCACCGGAGGCCTGGAACTCAATCTTCCAGGCCTGGGGGGCTGATTTCCCCCTGGCGCTGGAGCTGCCGACGGCGTCGGGACGCCTGGCGCAAGGCCGTTTCTCCGGAACGGCCCGATCCCGATGGGGGCGCGCCCGTTTCCACTTCGGCCAGACATTGGCGGTAGAGGGCATGGCGGGGCCAGCCCTCCCCGATGGCGCAGCCTGATTCGCCGCTATGCCGGCAATCGGTAAACCGGCAGGGCTGATGGACCAGGGCCCGCAACTCTGGAAAGCAGCGCACCAGCTCCGAAGGGGTGGACGGCAGGGCGGGGCGGTTGAAGCCAGGGGTGTCGGCCAGGAGGGCTTCGGAATGGCCCGGGAGCGACACCAGCTCCACATGGCGGGTGGTGTGCCGGCCCCGCTGCAGACGGCCGGAAACAGGAGCCACCCTGAGGGCCAGCCCAGGCACCAGGGCATTCAGCAAGCTGCTCTTGCCCACTCCTGAGGGACCACAGAGCACGGAGATCCCTGGCCGGGCCAGGTGCTGGGCCAGGGCCTCCAGACCCAACCCCGTCTGGGTGGACACGGGGAGAGGGGTGTATCCCCAGGCCGCGAGACGCTCACACCAGGCCTCGAGCCATCCCGACGGGAGCCCATCCGCCTTGGTGAGCACGAGTTCCACCGGCAGGTCGAGATGTTCCGCACTCACCAGAAACCGGGTGATCTGCATGGGATCGGGCTCCGGTTCCTTGAGCGACACCACGACCACCACCCGGCCCACATTGGCCACCGCTGGCCGGGGGAGAAGGTTGGTGCGGGGGCCACGGCAGGCCACAGCTCCCCGCCGTTGCACCCAGTCGATACATTCCACCTCCACCCAGTCGCCCACGCAGATCCCCAGGCCCCCTTTGGCCAGACGGGCCCGGGCCGTGCAGAGAAGGTGATCCTGACCCTCAGGACCGGGAGAGACCAGGTGCACGCGGCAAAAATTGGCCTCCACGGCCACCACACGGCCCGGTTCACCCACCGCGCTGAATGAGCAGACGCACAGAGGATCCCTCGGCCGACCCCTCGCTGGCTGGCAGGGGAAGGGCAGGGCCGACCTGGTGACCCTCCCCCCGCAGGCTCTCGGCCACCATCGCTTCGGGCTCTCCCGCATCGAGGTCGACCTGGAGCCAGCTCCCCACCGGGAGGCGTTCGAGCGCCAGGCGGCTGCGCACGTAGTTGAGGGGGCAGGGCGTGCCCCTCAGGTCGAGGCAGAGGTGGGGAGAGGGGCCGCTCATCCCCCCCCGAAGAGCCCCCCGAAGAGCCCGCTCTTGTGCTGCCCCTTGCGGCTGTGGTGCCCGGCCAACTGCTCGAGGAGCTCCCGCTCATCCCCGGAGAGCTTGGTAGGCAACTGGACTTTCACCGTGAAGTCGTGGTTGCCCCGGGCCACGGGGTTGCCAAGTCTTGGAACGCCCTTGCCCTTGAGGGTGAGCACGGCCCCCGGTTGGGTGCCTGCTGGAACCTCCAGCTTCTCGGTGCCATCCACGGTTTCCACCTCCACCGTGTCGCCCAGGATGGCCTGCAAGTAGCTCAGGGGAAGCTCGGAGGCGATGGTGATCCCCTCGCGCCGCAATTGGGGGTGGGGCTTCACATTGAGCACCACGTAGAGGTCGCCAGGGCCGCCCCCCCGCTGGCCCGCATTGCCCTCTCCAGGAACCCGGAGTCGGGTGCCGCTGTCCACTCCCCCGGGAATCTTGATGCGTTGCTTCTTCATCACCTCTTGCACCCCCTGGCCCTGGCAGGCCGTGCAGGGGTCGGCGATCATCTGGCCCGATCCCTCGCAGGTGGGGCAGGGAGCCACCTGGGTGAAGCTGCCAAAGGGCGTGCGGGTGGCCCGGCGCACCTGACCCGCCCCACCGCAGGTGGAACAGGTGGTGGGACCGCTCCCCTGCTTGGCGCCGGATCCTTGGCAGGTGCCGCAGGTTTCAAGGTGGCGGAACTGCACCTCCTTCTCCGCCCCGAACACGGCCTCGCTGAAGGTGATCGTGAGCTCCAAGCCGAGATCATCTCCCTTCCGGGGCCCACGGCGCCTGGACCCACCGCCCATCCCGCCACCGCCGCCGAAACCACTGAAAAAGGTTTCGAACAGATCGGCAAACCCGCCCATGTCTCCCATGTCAGGCATGCCACCCCCGCCCAGCCCGGCCTCACCGAACTGGTCATAGCGGGCCCGGGTCTGGGGATCGCTCAAGACCTCATAGGCACGGCCGATGTCCTTGAAGCGCTCTTCTGCCCCCGGATCCTTGTTGACGTCGGGATGGTATTGCCGAGCTAGGCGTCGATAGGCTCGCTTGAGCGTGTCGGCATCGGCGTCGCGTCCCACGCCGAGCACGTCATAGAAATCGGCCATCAGCCAGCGTGCTCCTGATCAGGGGCGGGATCTTCCGACGTTTGGGGGCCCTGGGGGCCGGGGCCCATGGACACCTTGACAAGGGCATGGCGGAGGACCTTGCCGTGCAGCTGGTAGCCCCTCTGCAGCTCCTCGATCACCACGTCTTCCGGGTGCTCTTCGCTGGGTTGGCGCATCACAGCTTCATGGAGATTGGGGTCGAAGGGTTCACCCTCCACCCGCATCGGTGCCACTCCCAGCTGCTTGAAGACATCCACGAGCTGTTTATAGAGGCCCTGATAACTGCGATGGAGCGTTTGAGCTTCTTCGCTCTGGGGATTGAGTTGTTGGCGAGCACGATCAAAATTATCCACAACCGGCAGGATTTCACTGAGGGTGGTGCAGGTGATTTGCAATCGCAAGTCGTCCTGGTCCCTGGACTGGCGTTTGCGGAAATTGTCAAAGTCTGCAGCGATTCGCATGTATTGACTGCGAAGCGCCTCATGTTCCGCCTGCAGGGACACCAGCTGGCTTTCCAACTCCAGCAGCTTCTCCTGGGGAGCGGAACCGTCTGCGCTCTCCCCTGCGGTGGATGGGGCCCCAGGGGGATCTGCCAGCTCGGGCTGAGCCTCGGCGGATGGCATCGCCTCAGCGGGCTCCTGGAGGGTCTCCGGGGAGGTTTGGGCTGGGGAAGTGTCGCCGCTCATGCTGCCGGGCACGATGGAATTCTCTTATGTTCCTTCTTATCCCTGCCACCACACAAGCGGCGGAAGCCCGCACCTCCGGAGCATGGACCTGGATCCCGACACCCTGCACGAGGCGGCGACCGAGAGCCCTGAATCCCCCTCGCTCTTCGCCGACCTCAACCTGGGGCAGACCGGGCCAGGCCTGTCCACTGCCGAAGTGGTGGAGGATCTGGCCGCCGCTCCAAGGGAGGAGACCACCTCCCCGGTCCTAAACCTGGTGAACCGGATCCTCGCCGAGGCCATCAACAGCGGTGCCAGCGACATCCATGTGGAACCTCAGCCAGATGGCATGCACGTGCGCTTCCGTCAGGACGGCGTGCTGCGCACGGTGGACAACCTGCCGAAGACTCTGGTGCCGGCCGTCACCTCCCGGTTCAAGATCATGGCCGATCTGGACATCGCGGAGCGGCGTCTCCCCCAGGACGGTCGCATCCGCCGAAGGTTTCGGGAGGAACTGGTGGACTTCCGTGTCAGCACCCTTCCGGGCCGCTACGGAGAGAAAGTGGTGTTGCGGATCCTGGACAGCAATGCCACCCAGCTCGGTCTGGACACCCTGATCACCGACCTCACCGCCCGGAGCAATGTGCGGGACATGGGGGGCAAGCCTTTTGGGATGTTGCTGGTCACGGGGCCCACCGGCTCCGGCAAATCCACCACCTTGTATTCCCTGCTGGCGGAACGGAACGACCCGGGCATCAACATCTGCACCGTGGAAGACCCGATTGAATACGGCCTGGCTGGGATCACCCAGACCCAGGTGAACCGGGAAAAGGGGTACGACTTCGCCTCGGCCCTGCGGGCATTCATGCGACAGGATCCAGACGTGCTCCTGGTGGGAGAGACCCGGGACCTGGAAACGGCCCGCACGGCCATCAAGGCAGCCCTAACGGGCCACCTGGTGCTCACGACCCTCCACTGCAACGATGCCGTCGGCGCCTTTGCCCGGCTGGACGAGATGGGCGTTGAGCCCTTTCTGGTGAGTTCCTCTCTCCTCGGGGTCGTGTCCCAGCGTCTGGTGCGCCGACTGTGCCCCGATTGCCGGATCGCCCACCATCCGGGCCTGGAAGAACTGGCCCATTTCGGCCTGGTGGTGAGCGATGAGGAGGCGATCACCTTCTATCGAACCCCGAAGGTGAATGCGGGCACGCCCAATCGCTGTCCCACCTGCCAGGGCCGGGGCTACCGCGGCAGGGTGGGGGTCTATGAGGTGCTCACCATGAATGAAACCCTCTCCGCCGCCGTGGCGAAACGGGCCAGCACCCATGAGGTGCGCCGACTGGCCCTGGAGGCGGGGATGAAAACCCTCCTGGGTTATGGCTTGGATCTGGTGCGCCAGGGGCTCACCAGCCTGGAGGAAGTGGAGCGGATGCTCCTGACCGACAGCGGGTTGGAACTGGAGCGTCGGGCCCGGGCGCTCAACAGCCTCACCTGCCGCGGCTGTGGAGCAGGCCTCAACGACGAATGGCTGGAATGCCCCTACTGTCTGAAAGTGCGCCGTTAGGAGATTCACGCACGCCATGCTGATTGAAGATCTGATGACGGATCTGGTGAAGGCTGGAGGGAGTGACCTTCACCTGGCGGCCTATCAACCTCCCTATGGCCGCTTCAACGGGCAACTCCGCCCCATGCTGGAAGACGTGGTGTTGACGGAAGAGGAATGCAACAAGCTGATCTTCTCCCTGTTGAACAACTCCCAACGAAAAAATCTGGAACAAAACTGGGAACTGGATTGTTCCTACGGACTGCGCGGCGTGGCCCGATTTCGGGTGAACGTCTACCGGCAGCGGGGCACCTATGCCGCCTGTTTGCGGGCCCTAGGGGATTCCATCCCTGCCCTGGCCAACCTGGGCCTGCCTCCCGTAGTGGAAGAGACCAGTCGGAAACCGAAGGGGCTCATTCTCGTGACCGGGCCGACGGGGTCGGGGAAGACCACCACCCTGGCGGCCCTGTTGAATCACATCAATCAAACCCGGGCAGAGCACATCCTCACCATCGAGGATCCGATCGAATTCACCTACAAAAATGAAAAATCGGTCATCCATCAACGGGAAGTCAATGAAGACACCCGCAGCTTTGCCAATGCCCTTAGGGCTGCCCTGAGGGAAGATCCCGATGTGATTCTGGTGGGGGAACTGCGGGATCTGGAAACCATCCAGCTGGCGATCAGCGCTGCCGAAACCGGTCACTTGGTGTTTGGCACCCTGCACACCAGTTCCGCGGCCCAAACCGTGGACCGGATGGTGGACGTGTTTCCTCCAGGACAGCAGACCCAGATCCGCGTGCAGCTCAGCGGCAGCCTGCTCGCTGTGTTTTCCCAGACCCTGTGCAAGCGGGTGCGGCCCCTGCCAGGACAATTTGGTCGGGTGATGGCCCAGGAGATCATGATCAACACCCCTGCCATCGCCAACCTGATTCGGGAGGGGAAGACAGCCCAGATCTATTCCCAGATTCAGACCGGCGCCAAGGAAGGCATGCTCACCCTGGATCGGGCCCTGGCCAATCTCGTTCAGGACGAAGCCATCAGCCATGCCGAGGCCCTCCTCAAGACCACCCGGCCCGAGGAGCTGGAGCGCTTACTGAACCAGGGATGACGGCGTTCACGGTCACCTACACCACCCGGGCCGGCAGGAAAAAGGTGCTCACCCTGGAGGCAGGAAGCCCCGCCGAAGCCAAACGCACCCTGCGACGACGGGGAATCAATTACAGCAACCTCACCCGCAAGGAAACCGCCAGTGGCGCTGCCCCGGCCGGGCCGCCCGTGTCCCAGGGGAGCTGGAGCCGGCTTATGGAGAGCCCGCCATCGGTCAAGGAGAAGGCCGTCTTCGCCAGCAAGCTGGCCACCCTGGTGAATGCGGGTGTACCCATTCTGCGCAGCATTGATCTGATTTATCGCCAACAGAAATCACGCCTGTTTCGCCGTGCGCTGGCGGCAATGATTGAAGAAGTGAATCAGGGGGAAAACCTGGCCAGCTCCATGCGTCTCTGGCCAAAAGTTTTCGACAAGCTCACCATTGCCATGGTGGAAGCGGGGGAGGCCGGTGGTGTGCTCGACGAGACCCTGAAGCGCCTGGCCAAGCTACTGGAAGAGAACGCCAAGCTTCAGAACCAGATCCGAAGTGCCCTGAGTTATCCGGTGACGGTTTTTGTGATCGCCATCCTGGTTTTTCTGGGCATGACAATTTTCATTATTCCCACATTCGCCGAAATCTTCGATCAACTGGGCGCGGATCTACCCGTGTTCACGCAAATGATGGTCGACCTCAGCAAAACCCTCCGATCGCCCTTCTCCCTGGTGCTGGTGGGCTTCCTCATGATGTCGGCCTTTGGACTGAAAACGTTTTACGACACGCCAGCAGGGCGCCGGCGGGTGGATCAGTTGTTCCTTCGCCTACCGCTGTTTGGGGATCTGATCCAGAAAACAGCAACGGCCCAGTTCTGTCGCACCCTGGCCTCCCTTTCCAAGGCTGGGGTGCCGATCATGATGTCGCTGGATATTCTCACCGATACGGCAACAAACTCCATCTTTGCTGATGCGATTAGCAATTCCCGCACCGATGTGAGTGAGGGGATTCCTCTGAGCACGGCTCTGGCCATGAAAAACGTCTTCCCGGAGCTAGCAATCAGCATGCTCATTGTGGGGGAAGAAACGGGAAATATGGATGAAATGCTCTCCAAAGTCGCCGATTTTTATGAGGACGAAGTGACTTCAAGCGTGAAGATTCTCACCTCCCTGATTGAGCCCTTCATGATCGTTCTTGTGGGTGGCATTGTGGCCTCCATTCTTGTGGCCATGTACCTGCCCATGTTCTCTGTGTTTGAAAAGATTCGTTGATCGTTCCTCACCCCCGAGTTGGTGGCTCCCCGCTGGACGGGCCAAGGGCACGGCCCGCTTGCCAACCACTCGTCCAACAGTGCTGGAAGTTGAATCCCCCCGTGACCCCATCCACATCGAGCAGCTCGCCGACGAGAAAGAGGCCTGGCTGCAACCGACTTTCCATCGTGCTCCCCTGCACCTCCTTGAGGGGCACCCCCCCCGCGGTGACGAACTCCTCGCCAAAGGGTCCCCGGCCCATCACCGGGTAGCGACTCGCCACCAAGGCCTCCACCAGGGCGCGCTGCCCCTGGCGGTCGAGGTCGGCCCAGCGGCGATCCTCCTTCAGTCCTGCCGCAGCCACCAACATGGCCCAGAGGCGGCGGCTGAGGCCGGGAAGGGCCCGATGGGTGGCGATTTGGCGGCGGGCCTGCTGGAGCCGGGCGTCCGCCAGTAGGGCCTCCACCTCCTGCCGGAGCAGGCCCCCGGTCCAATCCACAGCCAGCTCTGCCCGATAGCCCCAGGCCTTGAGGTGCCTGGCCGCAAAGGCCGTCAGGCGAAGGGTGGCCGGGCCGCTCAAGCCCCAATGGGTGATCAGCACCACCCCCCTCTGGCGCAAGGGGGCAGGCTTGCCTTCGGCTGCCGGAGCACCGACAGGGGGGTGAAGGCAGAGGGCCACGGGGTCGCTGCTCACCCCTGCCAGGGCCGTGAGGGAGGGGGCCGCCAGAGCCAGGGTGAACAGGGAGGGCACGGGCGGCACCAGGCTGTGCCCCAACGACCGGGCCAGCCGATGGCCACTGGGGTGGCTGCCGGTGGCGAGCACCAGCCGCCCAGCCTCCAGCGTGCGTCCATCCCGCAGGGTGAGGGCAAACCCTCCGGCGGGCAAGGCCTCCGCGTGCTGAAGGGCCAGCCCCGACCGCACCCGCACCCCTGCCGCTTCCGCTGCCTGGCGCAGGCAGGCCACCACGGAAAGGGACGACTGGGAGCGGGGGAAGAGGCGCCCATCCGGCTCCTCCACCAGCTCCAGGCCATGGCGCTGGAACCACTGCACGGCGTCCCGGGGGCCAAAGCGGGAAAAGGGTCCCAGGAGCGCCGGCCCGCCCCTGGGGTAGTGGGCGGAGAGGGCGCGGGCCTCCCAGCAGGCATGGCTCACATTGCATCGCCCGCCCCCGCTGATCCGCACCTTGTGGAGCAGCTCGGAGGTGGCCTCCAGGAGCCACACATCCTGTGCTCCCCCTTCGGCGGCCAGGATGGCCGCCATGAAACCGGCTGGACCGCCGCCAGCCACCAGGACCGAAACCCGATGGGGCAGCTGGGTGGGCAGCATGGAACGATGCCGAACGCTTTCCGCTTCAGTGTGGCGCCCATGCTCGACTACACGGATCGGCACTTCCGGGTGCTGATGCGTCAGGTGAGCCGCCACAGCCTTCTCTACAGCGAAATGGTGGTGGCCCGGGCCCTGGATCACCTGGTGCAACAGGGGCCGCCCCACTGCCAAGCGGAACGGCAGCAGCGCCTGGAGCGACTGATCGGGTTTGACAACATGGAGAAGCCCTTGGTGCTGCAACTGGGCGGGGACAATCCCCAGGAGCTGGCGACGGCGGCCCAGCTGGCCGCGGACTGGGGGTACGACGAGGTGAACCTGAATGTGGGCTGCCCGAGCTCCAAGGCCAGCCAAGGCAACTTCGGCGCCTGCCTGATGGCGCACCCTGAGCGGGTGGCGGAAGGGGTGGCGGCCATGGTGGCCGCCAGCGGACTACCGGTGACGGTGAAGCACCGGATTGGGATCGACCAGCAGGATGGATTTCCTGAGCTGCTCCAGTTTGTGGACACGGTGGCGGCGGCCGGTGCCGCCCGCTTCGCCGTGCACGCCCGCAAGGCCTGGCTGCAAGGCCTGGATCCCAAGGAAAACCGCACCATCCCGCCCCTGCGCTGGGAGGTGGTGCATCAGCTCAAACGGGAGCGGCCCCACCTGGTGGTGGAACTCAATGGGGGTCTGGAAACCCTGGACGCATGCCAGGACCAGCTGGCAGGACTGGACGGGGTGATGGTGGGACGGGCGGTTTACCAGCACCCACTGCGCTGGGCGGCCGTGGACCGGGAGATCTTCGGCGACTCCTCCCTGGAACCTGCCCGGCCCTCCTTCGTGGTGCGGGGACTGATTCCCCATGCGGAACGCTGGTGTGGCCAGGGGGGAAGGCTCTGGGCCATCGGCCGCCACCTGGTGCATGTGGTGGAGGGGGTCAAGGGAGCCCGGGGCTGGCGCGCTTCCCTCTCACGGCAAGCAGGGGCTCGCCACGCGGGCCCGGAAGTGCTTGCCGCCGCCGCCCTTCAACTGGAGGAACGGGGCCTCTAGGGCTACAACCCTGCTGGAATCACTCCGGAGCGGCGGCGTCGCCGCCGCTCCGACGGCGCCTGGCGCGACCAGCATCGAAGCTGTCGCCACCGCGATCTCCACCGCCATAGCTGCGATCTTCCCAGTCACGGGCTCCGGAGGCGCGATCCTCGCTGCGGCCGCCATAGCCACCGCCGCCGCCTCCGCCGTAACCACCCCCACCGCCGCCATAGCCGCCACCGCCATAGCCGCCGCCGCCGCCGTAACCACCGCCGCCGCGTCGCTGTCCGCCACCACCGCCACCACCACTGGCGCGGGGTTCAGCCTTGTTGATGCGAAGGGGCCGGCCCATCAACTCGGTTCCCTGCAGTCCTTCGATGGCCCGAGATTCCATCTCGTCATCCGCCATCTCCACAAAAGCGAAACCGCGCTTACGGCCGGTGTCCCTCTCCAGAGGGAGGGAACAATTCACAACATCACCAAAACGGGTGAAGAGTTCAATAACGTCCTCCTGCTCTGCGCGGAAGGGAAGATTGCCAACAAAGATGCTCACGAAAGGGGCTGGGGGAACCGATACGGATGCCGAGGAACCCTGAGGGTTTCTGACCCGCATAGATTAGACGGTCTGTGGAATCTGGCCCCCTAAAGGTGGGAGAAGTGTTGCAGCATCCTTACTGCAGAGCGGATCCTTCCCCCAAACCCTGCTCCTGAGCCAAGCGGAGCTGGCGCCGCACCTCAGAAAAGCTGGTGCCGCCTTCGCTCTTGCGGGCCTCCACCACCTGGCGCGGGGCAATGGCGGCATGGATGTCGGCCTCAAAGGAAGGATGCAGATGCTGCCATTCGTCCAGGGGGAGATCGGCCAGCAGCCGGCCCTGACCCACACACTGCTTCACAAGGGCCCCCACCAGCTGGTAGGCCTCCCGGAAAGGAACGCCACGGGCCACCAGATAGTCGGCCACATCCGTGGCATTGGCGTAATCATTGTGGACGGCCCTCTCCAGACGCTGGGGTCTGAACTCCAGGCCTTCCTCCAGCAGAATCGCCATTGCCTCCAGACTATCCAGGCAGGTGCGCACCCCATCAAAGAGGGCTTCCTTGTCCTCCTGAAAATCCTTGTTGTAGGCAAGGGGCAGGCCCTTGATCATGGTGAGGAGGCCCATGAGGTGGCCAAACACCCGGCCGGTCTTGCCGCGCACGAGCTCCGGCACATCCGGATTCTTCTTCTGGGGCATCAGGCTGCTGCCCGTGGCACAGCGATCCGTGAGGGTGATGAAGCCGAACTCCTCGCTGGCCCAGAGGATCACCTCCTCCGCCAACCGACTGAGGTGCACCATCACCAGACTGGCCGCGGCCATGAACTCGACGGTGAAGTCGCGATCGCTCACCGCATCCAGGCTGTTGGCGTAGATCGCCCTGAACCCCAGCTCCGCCGCGGTCTGGCGGCGATCGATCGGCACCGGGGTGCCCGCCAGAGCAGCGGCGCCAAGAGGGCAGATGTTGACCCGGCGACGCACATCCGCCAAGCGGGCCCGATCGCGCTGGGCCATGGCCACATAGGCCAGAAGATGGTGGGCCAAGCTGAGGGGCTGGGCCCGTTGCAAGTGGGTGTATCCCGGGATCAGGGTGTCCACATGCTGCTCCGCGTGGGCGAGGAGAGCCCCCTCAAACCGCCGCAGGGCCCCATCGATGGCGTCGATCTGCCGCCGCAGCCAGAGACGGAGGTCCGTACCCACCTGATCGTTGCGACTGCGACCGGTGTGCAGCTTCTTGCCCAGGGCTCCGAGCCGCTCGGTGAGGCGGCGCTCCACCGCGAAGTGCACATCCTCCGTCTCCACACCGGGCCGGAACAGGCCCGCAGCGGCCTCCCCACGGATGGCCTCGAGGCCATCGATCAACTGTTGGGCCTCGGCTTCACTGATCACCCCACAGCGACCCAGCATGCGGGCATGGGCCACAGATCCATCCAGATCCTCCTGGAGGAGGGTGATGTCAAAACCGATCGACGCATTGAAACGCTCGATGGCGGGATGGAGCCCTTGCTCGAAGCGATCGCTCCAGGTGCCCTGGCCCCCGGCTGGACCGGAGCTGGGTGGAGAAATCTCGGACGTCATCCAAAGGGCCAAGCGCTGGCCTTCAGCTTGCCATCGCTCCAGGTGAAGACGGCGGAAGGGGAGGCAGCCTGACTTCATCGCGCACCTTGAGCACCACCAGGGACGCGTCGTCTTCCGGCTGGCGGTCGGCACCGAGGAAGCGATCCAGCCGGGCAAAGAGCTGGTCGAGAATGCCCTGGGCTCCGGCCGCCGACCCGCAGGCCCCGTGAAAGGCCTTCATCAGCCGCTCCTCATCGAACCGCTCTCCACTGAAGCCCGTGGCCTCCGTGACCCCATCGGTGTAATAGAGCACCACATCGCCAGGCTCCAGGCGCACCTGGTGGCACTCATAGTCGGCCTCGCTCTGCAGACCGATCAGGAGCCCAGGGGCATCCAGACGCTCCACCCGGGCCTGCTGGCGGCGCCAGAGCAGGGGGGGGTTGTGGGCGGCGTTGGCATAGCGAAGCCGCCGGGAGCGAGGGTCGTAGTCGGAGTAAAAAAGCGTCACAAACCTGTGGGAGTGGGCCAGATCCTCCTGGGCCAGGTGGTTGAGATCGTGAAGGATGCGATCGGGAGGCAGGCCGCTCAGCACCTCGGCCCGCAACATGCCGCGCAGCAGGGTCATCAGCAGGCCAGCGGGCACGCCCTTGCCCATCACATCGCCCATCACCAGGGCCCAGCGATCCCTTTCCCGCTTGCGAGCCGGACCGTTGGGTCGGGTGGGGATGAAGTCGTAGTAGTCGCCACCGACCTCAAAAGCCGGCCGGCACCGGGCGGCCAGCTCCACCCCTTCGATCACCGGGCAGTGATCCGGCAGGAGCTGGGCCTGGATCTCCGCGCCAATGCTCAGCTGGCGATCCAACCGTTCGTGACGGCGGCTGTCTTCCTGCAGGGTGGCCGTCTCCAGGGCCACCCCCGTGAGGTCGGCCACCAATTGCAGGTGGCGCCGGTGCACTTCGCTCCAGCTGTAGCCCTGGCGATCGCTGAACACATAAAGCCGGCCCCGCTGCCGGTTGCGGGCCACCACGGAGGTGGCGTAAACCTGGGCCGGGGAGAGCAGTCGGGTGATCAGCCCATCCAGCAGGGCGGCCCCAGCCTCCTCGCTGGAGAGGGACTGCAACTGGGCATCCGGGAGGGCCGTCAGCTGACGCAACACCTCAGCGCAGCGATCCCCGCTGGTGGCCTGCAGATGCTCACGCCAGAGGCGCCCATCGGGATGAAACACCACCAGGAGGCTGCCCTGACTCTCCACCAGGCGAGCCATCACCAGCGGCACCAGTTCGAGGAAGCGCTGCAGGTTGGTGAAGCTCCGCAAGGCGAACGCCAAGGAAGAGAGCAGCTCGTGGTTGCGACGCTGCTCCCGGCTGAGGCTGTCGAGCAATTGCCGCAAGGAGGCCTTCGCCGTCAGCGCCTGGGAATCGGCAGGGACTGCGACGGAGGGAGAGAACGGACTGGAAGGATGGGGCGGCTGGCTGCCCAAGGGGCTGCCGCAACGATCCAGAAACGTAGCAGTTTTTTCAGCGGGGCCGCTGAAGGGTGTCCCGGGGCCGTTCCCCGAAGAGGCGGCAGTAATCCGCCGCAAAATGGCCCGCGTTATAGAAGCCCCATTCCCCGGCGAGGGTGCCGATCTGCAACTCCCGAGGTTCGGCCTGCAGCAGCGTGCGGTGGATGCCGTGGAGACGGAGCAGCTTGAGGTAGGCCATGGGCCCCATGCCGAGATGATCCTTGAATCCCTGGATCAGGGTGCGACGACTGGCATGGGCTTGACGGCAGAGGTCGGCAAGGGTGACGGGCCGATTCGGATGGTCGCGCATCCACTGCTGCATCTCTTTCACCATCGCGATCCGAGCGGGGGAGCGGGGGGCCTTGGGAAGGGAGGGGCCGCTGACCAGGGCCTCCAACAGCAGGGGCAGGAGGTCGTCCCGGATCAGGCCCTCGGTGGCCGGGAGCTGCAGGCGCCCAGGCTCCTGTTCCGCCAGGGCAAACAGCGCGCGCAGATAGCCCCGCAGGCCGGAGGAGCTGGACGGACTCATGGACAACACATTGGTGCTGGGCTGCAACTCCCCCAGGAAGCCTGGCCAGCCCAGCGGCTCGGCCCAACGGGCCAGAGCCTCGAAAGGAAGGAACACCAACCCCATGGTCACCGCCGTTGGCAGGGTCAGATGGACCTCCCAGGAGGGATCCAATCCAAACAGAGTGTCATCGGGCAAGACCTGGCCATGGGACCGGTAGGGGACCTCGCGGGGCCGTGGATCGAGATCGAGACTGATGGTCAGCACCCCCTTGGGCTTGGCGCCCAGGCCGTGCACGCGCCTATTGAGCTGGAGCCGCACCAGCCGCAGGGGGGGAACATCCAGGAGAAGCATGCGGCTGGCGAGGGAGCCGCCCTCCAGCTGCAGCAATTGAAGATCCAGTCCCAGGGACTGGAAGGCTTCCTCCAATTCCTCCACGCACGTCCAGCTCTTGGTGGATGGCCCGAACCTCAAACCGGCCTGTGCCGCTGAGCCAGTCATGCCAGCACGGAGAGGGGGGGGCGAGACGGGTGGATAAACATCAGCAGAACATCCGGGACAAGATTCGCGTTTTTTGAACGAAGTGATCCCACGTTAACGAGATAACTTCTAGCTTCAGTTGTGGCTTCGCAGGCCATCCCCGGCACTTCCATGTCCGCAAGCCAGACCAACACGATCGGATGTTTCTGGAGCTTTGGGCCCTACACCCTTGATGGGGAGGGATATCTGTGGCTGGGGCCCAGTCCGATCCATCTGGCCCCCCTCCAGCGTCGTCTGTTGGTGGCTCTGGTTCGCCAGAGGGGCCAGGTGCTTTCCAGGGAACTCCTGCTCCAGGACGTCTGGGGGCACGACCATGTGAGCGAAGTGAGCATTTCACGCACGGTTCATGGCCTGCGCCGCACCCTGTCGGCGGGCCCGCTTGGGCCAGGCGTGATCCGCACCATCTATGGCGGTGGCTACCGACTGGAGGTGCCGGTCCACCCCATGGACCCAGAACAGAACGACACCAGAGCGGGAGCGGAAGGCGGAGCCGGATTTCCCACGGCCCAAACCCTTGGCGCCTACGTGGAAGGGCTGGTGTGGGTGCGCCAGCGAGACCCCCGTCACCTGGGGCGGGCCGAAGGCTTTCTGCGCCGCTGCATGACGATGGCTCCAGAGTTCACCCCCGCCCTGCTGCAGCTCGGGGCCACCCAACTGGCTCAGTACCACTGGGGGTTGCTCCCCGCCGAATCCCTGGAGCCAGGGCTGGAGAGGCTCCTGAAGCAGGCGGAAGCATCTGGCCAGATGGCTGCTGAAGTGATGGCCCTGCGGGTGGAGGTGCTCTCCCTGCTCCACTGGCAGCCGGATCTGGCGGAAGCCCGTTTCGCCAGCTGGCTGCCCGGGCAGCTGGCGAACAGCAAGGCCAGCCATGGATGGGTACGCCATCTGCTGGCCACCGGGCGGGCCGCAGAGGCCATCCACCTGCTGAAACCCCAGCTCGCCCCTGATTGCCCGGAAGGTTGGCTGCTCGCGGCGATGGCCTGGTGGATGCAGGCGGAGCATGGCAAGGCCATCTCCTGCTTGCAGAAGCAGCTGCAGATTGATGGCCATCTCATGGCCCCCCAGCTGTTTCTGGCCCTCGTGCTGGCGGAAGGGGCGCACCCGGCTGAAGCCCTGAGGCAACTGGAGGCCTCCACCCTCCCTGCAGACCCCCAGGACGGACTGCAGGCCCTGACGGCCCTCGTGCTCGCGCTCTGTGGGCAGCGTGCCCAGGCGAAAGCGCTGTTGAAGACAGCCCTGGGTCAGGGGAATGCAGAGCTCACCATGACAAGTGCCTGGGGGGTGACTGCCGTCGCCGTCGGAGAGGAAGAGGCCGCCTCAGCCCTGCTGGAGCGGGCGCTGCAGATCCGTTGCGGGCTGGCACCCTTTCTGCAGCATTTTCCTGGGCTCCAACGCCTGGGAGACAGCGCTGCCCTGGGGCGGTTCCGGGCGGGAATGACGAACCGTTTCCGTTGCACTTTCTGAGTGGGCACCCCAGGGCGCCCTGCCATCATTTGAGAGACAGTGCGCAGCCAGCGTTCTCCCATGCCTAACGGACAACCCAACATCCTGATCCTCTGGGGCGATGACATCGGCCAGAGCAATCTCAGCTGCTATAGCCATGGGCTGATGGGGTACGAGACCCCCAACATCGACCGGGTGGCAAAGGAAGGCGCAAAATTTATCCATTACTACGCCGAACAGAGCTGCACCGCCGGGCGAGCCGCCTTCATCACCGGTCAGAGCGTGTATCGCACGGGGCTGAGCAAGGTGGGCCTGCCTGGAGCTGAACAGGGTTTCAAGGCCGAGGATCCCACCATCGCCGAGCTCCTCAAGCCCCAGGGCTACCGCACCGGCCAGTTCGGCAAGAACCACTTCGGCGACCGGGACGAACACCTGCCGACAATGCACGGCTTCGATGAATTCTTTGGCAATCTTTATCACCTGAATGCGGAGGAGGAGCCGGAACTCCGCGACTACCCCAAGGAGGACGATCCGGAGTTTCCCAACTTCCGCAAGCGCTTTGCCCCCCGCGGCGTGCTGCACTGCTGGGCCAATGGGGATGGCACCCAGCGCATCGAAAGCACGGGCCCCCTCACCCGCAAGCGGATGGAAACGGCCGACGACGAGTTTCTTGTTGAAGCCAAGCGCTTCATCCGCGATGCGGTGGCCTCCGGCCAGCCGTTCTTCGTGTGGTTCAACACCACCCACATGCACTTCCGGACCTATGCCCGGCCCCAGGATGTGGGCCGGAGCGGGCGCTGGCAGTCGGAGTACCACGACGTGATGATCTATCACGACGAGTGCATCGGCCAGATGCTGGGTCTGCTCGACGAGCTGGGCATCGCGGACGACACGATCGTGATGTACAGCACGGACAACGGGCCCCACATGAACAGCTGGCCCGATGCGGGAATGACGCCTTTCCGCAGCGAGAAGAACACCAACTGGGAGGGCGCCTACCGGGTCCCAGCCATGGTGCGCTGGCCGGGCCACATCCCTGCAGGCACGAACATCACCGGCATCTGCAGCCATCTGGACTGGCTGCCAACCCTGCTGGCCGCAGCCGGCGAACCGGAGATCAAGCAGAAATTGCTCGATGGCTACCAGGTGGGGAGCAAAACGTTCCGCATCCACCTGGATGGCTACAACATGCTCGACTACTGGACGCGCAAGGCTGACAAGAGCCCCCGCAAGGAGTTCTTCTATTTCTCCGACGACGGCGATCTGGTGGGTCTGCGCTACGACAACTGGAAATTTGTGTTCAAGGAGCAGCGCTGCCCCGGCACATGCCAAATCTGGGCCGAACCCTTCGTAGAGCTACGGGTGCCAAAGATCTTCAACCTCCTCACCGACCCCTACGAGCGGGCCGACATCACCTCCAACTCCTATTGGGACTGGATGTTTGACCACGTCTTCATGCTGGTCCCTGCCCAGACCTATGTGGGGGAGTTTCTCAAGACCTTCGTGGCCTATCCGCCCCGTCAGAAGGCGGCCAGCTTCTCCCTGGAGCGGGTGATGGAAAAACTCGAGCAGGCTGCCAGCGGAGCGGGCTGAATGGGCGGGCGGCCCCCGGCCCAGGGCATGCTCTGGATCCCGGGGGGCTTGTTCCCCATGGGGTCAGACCGCCATTACCCCGAAGAAGCACCTGCCCATCCCGTCCGTGTGGACGGCTTCTGGATGGATCGAACCCCGGTCACCAACGCCCAGTTTCAGAAATTCGTCAAGGACACGGGTCACGTCACCCTGGCGGAACAACCGGCGGATCCGGCCCTCTATCCCGATGCCCTGCCGGAACGGCTGGCCCCTTCCTCCATCGTGTTCATCCCTCCCCCGGGGCCCATCGGACTGGGAGATCCCTACCAATGGTGGCAATACGTGCCAGGGGCCAACTGGCGCCATCCGGAGGGGCCCGGCAGCTCGATCCGAGGTCGGGATCGCCATCCCGTCGTGCACGTCGCCCATGGCGATGCCGAGGCCTACGCCACCTGGGCGGGGAAGAGGCTGCCTAGTGAAGCCGAATGGGAGCGGGCTGCCTGGGGGGGGCGGGAAGGGGTGGAGTATGCCTGGGGCGACGTGCTCCATCCGGGGGGACGCCCGATGGCCAACACCTGGCAAGGAACCTTTCCCCACCACAACAGCAAGCTGGATGGCTGGGAGCGCACCTCACCGGTGGAGGGCTTTCCCGCCAATGGCTACGGCCTGCTCGACATGATCGGCAACGTCTGGGAATGGACGGATGACTGGTATCTGGAGCATCAGGAACGAATGGTTCCAGATGGCGGTGGGTGCTGTGACCGCCAGCGGAGCGTGGATCCGACCTCCCAGCACGGAGCGATCCCACGCAAGGTGGTGAAAGGGGGATCCTTCCTCTGCGCGCCCAACTACTGCCAGCGCTATCGCCCCGCGGCCCGACTGGCCCAGGGCATCGACACTTCGACGTGCCATATGGGCTTCCGCTGCATCGTGCGGGTGCCCACGGGCTGAGCCCAGCAGTGATTGGTTGCACTTTGTTTCACCATCCCCCTGCCAACCTGACGCCAATGAAACCCCTGCCCACGCTTCCAATAGCGATTGCCCCTCTGACCATGTCGACGCTCTGCATCAGGGCAGGATGGGCCGCAGCCCTTCTGACGGGAACGGCCCTCTCCCTGACCCTGGGACCCAGTGCGGCTCGGGCCGAAGTGCTCTACACCCTGGAGACGAGGTGCGCCCTCAAGGGCGCCGCACCCGTGGCCTGCAAGGTGGAGGCGGTGAACGAGGAAGGGGCCACCCTCTATCGGCACACCATCGGCACCACCACCCACACCCTGCGCATCAGCGACCAACCCGCCCGCTTCAGCCTGTGGGATGGGGGCAGCAAGAGCTGGCAAAACATCCGCAATGCAACGGTGCTGTTTTCCAGCAACACCCTTTGCCTCAATGACAAGGACCTCTGCGTGGTGAATCCGAACTACCTCAACAGCCTGTTGCAGGATCGACCGGACTTCCGTGGGCGGAATCTGATCCAAGCCCATTTCGGGGGCAATGGGCGCGTGGACATCCTCTGCTACGACGGCGGCTGTGATCTGGTGACCCAGCGGAAGGGGGTCAAGTGATGGGACACCCATTCGGTGCCACGCTCAGCCTGCTGACGGCTGCCCTCGTGGCCGTGCCCGCCGGACCGCTCCTGGCCATCAGCACGACCCCCACAGTCGAGAAGGACCAGGCCACTCTCCAAGCCCGTGGTGGCGGCGGCGGCAGCCGGGGGGGTGGGGGTCGGGGTGGCGGTGGCGGAGGTGGCCGCATGCAAGGGGGTGGGGGCGGTAGCCGGGCCCGCACCGGCTTCAGTGGAGGTGGCAATCTCACCCGGGGCGACCGGAAACCCAGCGGCGGTTTCAGCAGCGGTGATCGCCTCAACCGAGTGGGCAATCCCTCGATCAGTCGGCCGGACGGCCTGCAACGGCAGGGCCAGGGCCTCCAGCGTCAGGATGGGGGCAGGAGCCTTGGCGATCGCAGCGGCGCCCTTGTGGATCGCAACCAACCCTTTGGTCGACAGGACACCTTCACCCAGGGGGATCGGATGACCAACCGTGACGGTAATCGCACCCTGAACCGCCAGGGCGATCGCACCCTCAATCGGGATGGGGATCGCAACTGGAATGGAAACCTCGGGAATCGCTCGGTCAACATCGATCGCGACTGGAACCGGGAAGTGAACATCGGCGACATCAACCTCAACCCGGGCTGGGCTCGGCCCGGCTGGGGGGTGGCCCGTCCCTGGAACTGGGGCTGGTATGGCGGCTGGAACACGCCCACCTGGGGCTGGTGGGGAGCCAGCGCAGCGGCCTGGGGAGTCGGCACCCTGGCCACGGCGGCCATCATCAACGATGCCGTCAATGATGCCGTCTCCCAGAACGTCACCTACATCGTGGTGCCCAACACGGGCTATGAGCTGCAATACGGCACCATCCAGCCCTACGGCAACTATTCCGTCAGTTTCGTGGTGACGGCCAACGGCACCAGTTACCAGATCAATGCCGATTGCAATGCGGGCGCCATCAACGGCCGCCAGCCCAGCTCGGCCCAGGAAGCGGAGTTGCTGAATGCTGCCTGCCAAGTGGCCTATGGCAACGCCGCCTAAGCCACCATGGCGGAGCAACCCCCGAGCGTGAACATCACCAACGAGTTGGCGAAGGAACGCAACCGGGAGGCGGCGGAACGCACCCTGATGGCGTGGATCCGCACGTCGCTATCGCTGATCAGTTTCGGCTTCGGTGTGGACAAAATCGTCGGCGCCATCAACCGGAGCCGGTTGGGGAGCTCGGCCCGAGCCGATCTCTCGGTGCGCCTGATGGCCATCGCCTTCATCCTCACGGGCATCGGCGCCCTCGCCGCGGCCACCACGCAGCACAAACGCATCCTGCGCCGACTCAGCCACCCTGAGTTCACCTACCACGAGCACAAATCCCTCGGCACAGCCACCGCTCTGGCCCTGATGGCGATCGGCACCCTGTGCCTGATCATCCTCATCCATGGGGCGGTTGGCTGAGGGCGGCCTCGCCCTTCAAAAGCGGCAGGCTGGCGTTGCCGACCCCGGGGAAACGGGGGGAAAGACCACGCTCCAGTCCCGGGCCATGTCCACCACCAACCAGCCCCGATCCGGAGCTTGCCTGAGGCCCTCCACGAGCTTGCCACTGCTGCTCGGCCTGGCGTCATAGGCATACTCGCGCTGCCCATCGGTGTGGTGCACCAGCAGGCCCAGGCTGGGCCGCGGCTGGTCCATGGTGCCGTACTGCAGCATCGGCAAATCGCCATCGGAGTTGCCGAACACCGCCACCGGGCGACGACCGATGAAGGTATGAATCGCTTCCGGCTTGCCCGCCTTGTCGTCCACAAAGAGTTGATCGATGGTTTTCACCAGTCGGGGCTGACCGTCCTGCAGCTCGAAGCGCACCCGACCATGGGAGCCGATCACCTGCTCAGGAGGAATCCCGTAGAGGCAACCACTGAACACGCGCATGAAGTCCAGTCCTCCGCCGGAAACGATCCAGGTGCGGAACCCATGGGCACGCAGGAGAGCAAGTAGCTCCAGCATGGGCTGGTAGGCCAAGGCGGTGTAAGGACGGGCAAAGCGGGGATGGCGGGCCGTGGCCAGCCAGCGGGCCACGGAGGCGCGGAATTCCTCCGGGGTCATGCCCGCATGGGTGAGGCTCAGCAGACGCCCCATGGTCTCTTCGCTGCCGGGCCCCTTGAGCACGGCGGCCAGATCTCCACGAAGCGCGGCAGAAACGGCAGGATCCTTGGCGAGGGAGGGGGTCTGCCGCACCCGATTCCCGAGCGTGTCCAGAAGATAGGCCAACTGGATAGGGATGGGATTCTCCGGCCAGAGTGTGCCGTCGTTATCCAACACGGCAATGCGCTCCTCCGGGGGGATCCAGGCGGGGGAGCCACAGCGACTCACACGCTTCACATAGGCAAGGATCGCCCGCCTGACGGCCCCGTCCTTCCAGGAGGGAAGGGGATCCACGGAGTCTGCGGGGGGAACGGCGGGCGGCATCTGCCCCGATGGGATCTGCCCCGACGTTGCACAGCTGTTGTCTGAAAGGGGAGCATGGGCAGCCTGCGCTGCCCCAGGCGGGACCTGCAAGAGAAGGGCGCAGCTCAGCAGAGCAGGGAAAGATTTGCGCAAGGTTTCTCCTCCGGAGACGACAGGCGTTCCCTGAGCGACCTCAGAGAGTGTTGAGCCCGCGAATTGTCTACCCAGTTTGGCCATGACTGGCGAAGATGGAAGCATCTGCCCACGCCAGCTCAATGGCCACAACACTCGCCCGGATCCTGGCGACCCTCGTGGCCGGTGGGATCGTCTTCCTGCTGACCCGATCCGTTGGAGTGATCGCCGCTGCGCTGATCAGCTCCCTGCTGATCGCGGGAAGCTCCGTGCTGATCGGCAAGGCAAGCCTGACGGCAGCCCCCCGCTGGGCCCTCATCGGGGGCTCCGCGGGGGGAATCCTGGGGACAGCTGAGGTGCTCGGTGGCCGCATTCAGGAGCTGGATCCGGCTGGGGGAAGCGAGCAACGGGCCGTGGTGATGGCCCTGCTGGCCAGCGCGGGAATCGTGGGAGGGCTCATGCTCAGCCGTGATGCGGCCGCCAGCAACCGGCGCCATCCCAGGGATGTGCTGAAGGCCGTGAGCGGTCTCACGACCGGCCTGTTCGCCACGCTCGTCGCCCTCGACTACCTGCACCAAGGGCTGGATACGGCCCGCGCTTTCTCCAGTCGGCTGAGCACGGCCCTGACGATTCTGGTGGCTACGCTCACGGTGCCCGGCTGGATCGCCCACACCCTGGCTCATCCAACCTGGAGGGCTGCCAGAGCAACGACACAAGGATCCCGGACTTCAATCAACCATCGCCATGATTGAAACCATTCAGGAGGTACTCGAACCGCTGGGAACAGCAATTCGTGTGCTCCTCGAAGCGCTCTCCGTGCTGACCGTCCTCTACGGGCTTCTGGCCATTTGCAGGCAGGCCATCCCACGCTTTGGCCGTCGCTTGCCCGCGCGCCCCTCGAACCAGGCGCGCCTCACCTTCGGGAGCTGGTTGGCCCTGGCCTTGGAATTTCAGCTGGGTGCCGACATCGTGGCCACCACGACGAGCCCCACGGAAACCAACCTGATTCAGCTGGGGGTGATCGCCGTGATTCGAACCTTTCTCAATATCTTCCTCAGCCGGGAAATCGAGGCCGAGCAACGCTGGGAGGAGGAAGAGGCCCGACGGGCGCGCTCCCGGGAGCCGATGCGGCTCGACTGACCTTCCGCTTCCTGTTCCCCTCTCTCACCCTTCGCCGGCCATGAACGCAACAACCCTGCTGCTCCTGTTGATCAAGATCAGCCTCATCACCCTGATGGTGGGCCTCGGCCTCGGGCTTCAACTGGACGCCCTGAAGGAGTTGCGCCATCGACCCTGGCTGATCCTCCGGGTGTTGCTCGGTACCTGCGTGCTGGTGCCCCTGGCAGCACTGCTCCTGCTCAAGCTGCCGTTCACCATGCAGATGTCTCCCGGGGCCCGATACGGCATCGCGCTGATGGCTCTGAGCCCCAGCGCTCCCCTCACCCTGCGCAAGGCCCATCTGCAGGGGGGGGATCGCCATCTAGCCGCTTTGCTGCAGGTGGCGGCGGCCTTGCTGGCGATCCTCTCCATCCCCCTGCTCACGGATGTGTTCCGCGCCTCGTATCACGTGGATGGCTGGGACATCGAACCCCAGACCGTGGCGGTCCAGGTGGCCCTGATGCAGGTGCTGCCCCTGGCGATCGGCCTGGTGCTGCGGCGGCTGTTTCCCCAGTTCGGTGCACGGTGGGCCCTGCCGATTCAGAAGGGGGCCTTTCTGGTGAATCTCTCTGTGGTGGCCTTGATCCTGGTGATGATGGCCCCGAAGCTGTTCACCTTTCTGAAGGGGAACCTGTTCGCCATTGTGGTGGCGGCACTGATGACAGCCATTGCCCTGGCCATCGGCTATCTCCTGGGAGGACGGAACGCCGAAGACCGCACCACCACCGCTCTGGTGACCTCCATGCGCAACCCCGGCCTGGCCTTGCTCTTCGCCATCACCCATGGCAAAGAGCTGGTGGGGGTGAAGTTGGCGATCCTCACCTATTTACTGGTGACGATCCTGGCTTCCATTCCCTTCCTGCGCTGGTCCAAGAATCAGGTTCACTCCCTGCGTTGACGGAGCACCAGATCGATCAGCTGAAGCACGGATGCGGCCGCCGCTGCCACATAGGTGAGAGCGGCGGCATCCAGCACCCGCTTCACCCCATCGGCTTCCTGCTGGGTGGACACAATCCCCGTGCTGGCGAGCACGGCCTTGGCCCTGTTGGAAGCATTGAATTCCGTGGGAAGGGTGATCAGTTGGAACACCACCACGGCAGCGAACAGACCGATGCCGGTCCAGATCAGGAGGGGAGCGAAGGACAGCTGCCGCAACAGCAGGCCCGCCATGAAAGGGAGAAACCAGAGCATGTTGCCCACGTTGCAGAGGGGCACCAGGGCCGAGCGCCACACCAGGGGGAGATAGCCCACTTTGTCCTGGATGGCATGGCCGGCTTCGTGGGCCGCCACGGCAATGGATGAGATGGATTGCCCGTCATACACATGGGGCGAGAGCCGCAGGGCTTTGGCGAGCGGGTCGTAGTGATCGGTGAGGAAGCCCTGATGGCGCTCAATGCGGACGCCTTGCACACCGGCGCTCTGCAATACAGCCTGGGCGGCCTGGGCACCGCTATAGCCAGAGCGGACGCCCACCTTGGCAAACCGCTGGAACGTGCTTTGCACACGCCACTGAGACCAGAGGCTAAACACCAGGGCAGGGATGGTAAGGACGAGATACTGGAGATCGAAGAACATGGACGGGAAGCACCAGAGCCCCGGCAAGGGTTAGGACGGGGCGGTGTAAAGAACGTAGAACTTATTTTTACTGGAAAACAGGGGCCCTTGCGGGTGGATGACCGCCAGCTTGATCGAATCAGGTGGCCAGGAGAGCTTCCACAAATTCGAAACTGTTGAACGGTCGCAGGTCTCGCAGACCTTCTCCAGCCCCGATGAAGCGGATCGGCAATCCCACCTCGCGGCACACGGCCAGGGCCACGCCCCCCCTGGAGCTCCCATCCAGCTTGGTGATCACCACGCCGGTGAGGCCAGCGGCTGCGGCAAAGGCCATCGCCTGGCGCAAACCATTCTGGCCCTGGGTGGAATCCAGCACCAGCAACGACTCCACCACCGCTTCAGGAGCGAGCTTGTCGACAATGCGGCGCACCTTGCTGAGCTCCTCCATCAGGTTGTGCTTTGTCTGCAGCCGACCCGCCGTATCCACCAACACGAGCTCCGTTCCCTTGGCCTTGGCGCTGTTGATGGCGTCGTAAACGACGGCGGCCGGATCCGCATTTGCACTGGGATTGGAGATCACCGGAACCCCGCTTCGCTCACCCCAGATGCGCACCTGCTCCACGGCCGCGGCGCGGAAGGTGTCTGCCGCAGCGATGAGGCAGCTATAGCCACTGCGCACCGCCAGGTTGGCCAGCTTGCCCAGGGTGGTGGTCTTGCCCACCCCATTCACCCCCACCAGCAACCAGATGTTGAGGCGATCCCGTTCAGGCGCCAACAGCTCCCGCCCACTGGCCGCAATGGGTGCCTCCAGGAGCTCACGCAGTTGTTCCTTGAGGAAACGAAGCCCCTCGCTGCCATCCACCACCTCCTGGTTGAGCCGGGCCCTCAGGGCATCCAGCACCTGATCGGTGGCCTGCACGCCCACATCGCCCCTCAGGAGGGTGGTCTCCAGGTCGTCCACCAACTCCGGCGTCAGGGGATCATCCCCCAGACGCTCCAGGAGCTGGCTCACAAAACCCTTTCGGGTTTTCTCCATGCCCCGACGCAGTCGGGCCAGCCAGTCGATCTCCTCCAGCGACACCTGATCCACGCGACGCCCCTGGGCCGCCAACACGTCCGCCGACCAAGTGAACGCCTCATCGAAATCCCCCAGCGTGGGTTCCGCCTCATCGGCGACGAGGGGTGGCCCGGAGGGAGCCGTCGGAGCAGGAGCCGCCACCTCGAGCAACTCCTGCTGCCGCTGCCGGCGCTCCGCGGCGGCCCTTTCCAGCAGAGACATCGGAGCCTCTGGAGGCGCCGGTGCCAACTCCTGCACGGGGGGCTGCACCGGCAGGGGCTGCTCCAGGGGCACAACCTCCTGGGGAACGTCCTGCGGAGACGGGACGACCTCCTGGGGGGATGGAGCTGGTGGCGGCGGGAGCGCAGGGGTGGCGACGGACTCGGCCTGGAGGGCCGCTTGCTCCGCCTTCAGGCGGGCATAGGCCTCACGTGCCCAGGCCAGGGCATCGGCGTCAATGGCCCCTGCCCCAGCGGACGCAGATCCAGGCGACGGTGGCTGGGGAGAGGGGGCCTGCTCAGAAGGCACCGTCCCCTGCTGCTCCTGGGGCTCGGCGTCGTTCCCGGGGGCATCCGCGGTCTGCGACTCAGCGGTCTGCCGTTTGAACCAATCAAACACCATGGGGAATCAAACCTGTGCGGCGGTAAATCGGCCTAGAACGCCATTGATCATGCGGCGTCCCTGCTCGTCGCTATAGCGGTTCGCCAGCTCCACCGCCTCATTGCAGGCCACGGCGGGCGGGGTGCCAAAACGTTCGAGATCGACAACGGCCAGACGGAGGATATCCCGATCGATGCGGGGGAGGCGCGTCAGTCGCCAGCCCTCCATCACCGCATCCAGCCTGGCGTCAATGCTGTCCCGATCCCGCAAGACAGCCCGGGCCCGGTCAATGGCCCCATGGCGGACAGCCTCCTGATCCGCCAGAACCAACAGCCGTGGAATCTCCAGACAGGCCGAAAGCAGATTGAGCGCCTGCTCGCTGTTGGCAATGCCCTTCTGCACATGTTGGCGAACCTTGGGCAACTGGCTGTCGCCACCGGTCTGCAGCTCACTGTCCAGCAAGTCCTGTTGGGCCTGCTGCAAAGCCTCTGCAGAACGCTCCAGGCTGTCGCGCACATGCTCGGCCAGGGTGGAAAGCGCCTGATCCAGCAGGCCCATCAAGGACCTGTCAGAAGGAACGGTGGACGATCCCCGATCTGGGAGCTGGGAGAGGGTGAGCAGGGCGAGTTCGCGGGAGAGGGTGCGGCTCTGCATCAGGACATCTGGGGAGCTCGGAGTTGCGCCAGAAGACTGGAAAAACTCCGGGCGGAGGGTGTTTCCCGTTCATCGGGGCTGACAATGCCAGCAGAAATAATGGTGCGGAAGGCATCTTCCACACTCAGATCAATATCACGCACGGAATGTTCAGGGACAACGGCATACCATCCCGTGGTGGGATTAGGGGCCGTTGGAATGAAGACACTCAACATCGTTTCCGTAAAATCGGACTGGATGGATGCCCCCAGAACCCCCGTGACAAAACCCACGGCAAAGAGCCCCTCCCTGGGATATTCCACCAATACCACACGGCGAAAGCGGGTGGAATTATCCCGCAGGAATGTTTCCAGGAGTTGCTTGAGGGTTTTGTACACCGAACCCGCCAAAGGGATGCGCAGCAGGGTGCCCTCGCCGAACTCCAGCAGCCAGCGGCCCACGATGTTGCGCGCCATCAGACCGATGAGAAGAATCCCCAGCAGCGGCACAAGCAGCCCCAGGCTGAGGTTGATCAACTCCTGCAACAGGGGATGCAGTGTGTTGAAGGGGTTGAACTGCTTCGGAATGGAGGTGAGAAAGGCCAGGACAAAGCGGCTCACCGTAGTGGCAAGCCAGATGGTGGTAGCCAGAGGGATCACCACCAGCAAACCCGCAATCAGATCATTCTTCAGATCTTCCTGAAGGCGGGACCCGAAGGGTTGCTGATCCGGTCTGGGACTGGAAGGGACCAAGACCAAAAAGCCAAGGACGAGTCTTTAAGGTAACGCTCTCAGGTTCCGTTCAAAGCACGCTGCCCAAACAGAGCAGGGTGAAGGCCACGATCAGGGCGATGGCGCCGAAGGTCGACCCGAAGCGTCGTTGGTTGATCGCCAGCCGGCTCGTCTGCTCGGTCTGCTTGAACTGACCTTCCATCTGCTGCAGCTGCCGGTCGACAAAAGCCCGGGCAGACTGGAGTTTCTGGGCCTCCGAGGCGCCAGGGGGCACCTGGCCAGCAGCCTCGGCCTGGCGCAAGAGCTGCTTGAGCACTTCAGGATTCTTGCTTTGCTCCCGGGCCATCTCCAGCTGTCCTTTCTTGGCGGCGAGCTGCTGATCCGTCTCCTCCTGCATCAACTGGTCACCGCCAAAAACGATCGGCAGCGAAGCGGTGAGCAGCACGGCCATGAGGCCGCTCAGGATGCACACGGTCCAGAGCAGGGGGGAACGGCGCCAGCCGTTCTGATCGTCCAGCCGGCCCGAGAGATACATGAGCATCAACCCCACCAGGGCCATGGGGGATTCCTTGATCAGCCGTTCCACGACCAGCTGCCGGAAGGGCTCCGCCTGCCAATCCCAGAGGGCCAGCACGGCAAGCATCTGAAGCAGAGTGAGCACCACCAGGGTGATGCCGATCCAGCGGAGAAGGGGGCTGAACCGGTCGGAGGATGCGAGAGCCACTGGGGCAAGCCGTAATTAGAGGGACTTTACTGAGAGGGGTGGAGCCATCCCTTGCCAGAATCGCTCGTGCAATTGGCTGACGACCTCAAGGCCCAGGCCGTGGAGCTGGGTTTTGGTCCGGTGGGGATCGCCGCCCTTCCCGGGAGTGGGCGCCTTCCCCTGCGTCAGGCGGCCCTGGAGCGCTGGCTGGAAGCGGGCCATCAGGCCGGGATGGGCTGGATGGCGGATCCCAGGCGGCGCAGCATCGAGGCCCTGTTGCCCGGGGTGCGCAGTGTGCTGGCCGTGGGTCTGAACTACCACGTGCGGGCCACCCGGCGGGCCCCGGACCTGAAGGTGGCCCGCTATGGATGGGGCAGGGATTACCACCGGGTGATCCAGCAACGCCTGCGGCGCCTGGGACGGTGGCTGGAGGAGAGGGCCCCAGGCACCGCCTGGCGAGCCTGTGTGGACAGTGCCCCCCTGATGGACAAGGCCTGGGCGGAGGAGGCTGGGCTGGGCTGGATCGGCAAGAACGGCAACCTGATCCACAGACGGCAGGGGTCCTGGTTGCTGCTGGGTCACCTGCTCACCTCCCTGGAGCTGCCGGCGGACCACCCCTCCCCATCCCTCTGTGGCAGCTGTAGCCGATGCATGACGGCCTGCCCCACCGGCGCCATCAGCGAACCCTTCGTGGTGGATTCCAGGCGGTGCATCGCATATCACACCATCGAGAACCGGGACGCCCAACTGCCGGAAGGGATCCGGGACCATCTGCAGGGATGGGTGGCCGGCTGTGACATCTGTCAGGACGTGTGTCCCTGGAACCGTCCAGACCTGCCGTCCTCCACGGATCCTGACGTGCAGCCGAGGGAGTGGTGGCTCCACCTCGACGGACCGGAAGCCCTCTCCTGGAAGGACGAGCAGTGGGACGAACGCCTGCGGGCCTCAGCCCTCAGGCGGATCCAGCCCTGGATGTGGCGACGAAATATCCTCGCCGCCCTCGGCGAAGGGAGACCCACTCTCTAAGCTCAATCGATCTGGTTGACATCTGTGGGTCCTGGCGTGAGGCGTTTTTTTCTGCCAGCCATTCTCGGCCTGATCACAGGCCTGGCCCAACCGGCGATGGCCATGGTGCCCTACGTGTTTCTACCGCCTCCCAAGGGGCTGGAGGAGGCGGGGCTCGGCATCGCTGAGGAAGCGGTGCAAATGCTGCGCCTCGGCCAGCCGGAATATGCCGCCCGGTTGGCGGAGCTCACGGTGCGCCTGCTGCCCAACGATCCGCGGGGCTGGGTGCTGCTCGCCGAATCCCAGCTCCGCAATGACAAATCGGATTTGGCGCTCTATGCGCTGGCCAAGGCCAAGGCCCTCGACCCGAACAACCCGGGCATCTGGTTTGCCGAGGGGGCGCTGGCCCTTCGCAATGGCAAGCCCACAGATGCACTGGGTTTGATCCAGAAAGGTCTCCAACTCGACCAGAAAAATGCTGGAGCGTACTTCGATCTGGGCAATGCCCACATCCTGTTGAACCAGCCTGAGCAGGCCCTACGGGCCTTCAACCGGGCCGCGGCCCTGCGGGCCAACTTCTGGGAGGCCATCAACAACCAGGGCCTGGTGTTGTTCGAACGGGGGCAGCGGCGGGAAGCCATGAACCGTTGGCGCAAGGTGCTGACGATCAAACCCTCCGTGGCCGAATCCTCCCTGGCCCTGGCCGCGGCCCTGCACAGCGAACAGCCCACCAACACGACGGAAGCCTTCCAATTGGCCGAATCGGCCCTGGCGGACGACCCGAATTACGTGAAGGAGGAGTTTCAGAAAGAGCAACTCTGGGGCACCCTGCTGCGGGATGCCGCCCGGCGCCTTCTGGCCGAACCCAGCCTGAAACCTGCCGTGGAGAGGGCCAAGGCCAATGCCACGGGCACCCAGGAAGCGGAATAGACCTGGAAGATCGGCGTTTCGATCTGTAGGCTGAGCCGCGTCGTCCGCCCCACCTCGCCCGTTTCGGATGGCCGACACACGCTCTGGCAATCGCAAGGATCCGGGCAACGATCCCGAGAACGATTCGCGCATCGAGCCGATCGCCCTGCATCAGGAAATGCAGCGGTCCTATCTCGAATACGCGATGAGCGTCATCGTGGGGCGGGCGCTCCCCGATGTGCGCGATGGGCTCAAGCCCGTGCAGCGGCGCATCCTCTATGCGATGCACGAGCTGGGGCTGACGCCCGATCGGCCCTATCGCAAGTGCGCCCGCGTGGTGGGCGATGTGCTGGGGAAGTACCACCCCCATGGGGATCAGGCGGTCTACGACGCCCTGGTGCGGCTGGTGCAGACCTTTTCCAGCCGCCACCCCCTGCTGGATGGCCATGGCAATTTCGGGTCGGTGGATGACGACCCGCCAGCGGCCATGCGCTACACCGAAACCCGGCTGGCGCCGATCGCCAACGAGGGGATGCTCGATGAGATCGGCAACGACACGGTGGATTTCACCGCCAATTTCGATGGTTCCCAGCAGGAGCCTGCCGTGCTGCCCGCCCAGCTGCCTTTCCTGCTGCTGAATGGTTGCAGTGGCATCGCCGTGGGCATGGCCACGAGCATTCCCCCCCACAATCTGGGGGAGGTGCTGGATGCCTTGATCGCCCTCATCCGCCAGCCCAACCTCTCCGATGAGAAGCTGCTGGAACTGGTGCCGGGCCCGGATTTCCCCACAGGGGGAGAAGTGCTGGTGGGCTCCGGGGTGCGCGACACCTACCTCACGGGTCGGGGCAGCATTCCGATGCGTGGCGTGGCCCACATCGAGGAGGTGCAGCCCGGCAAGGGCCGCCATCGGCGAGGAGCGGTGGTGATCACCGAGTTGCCCTACCAGCTCAGCAAGGCGGGCTGGATCGAGAAGCTGGCGGAACTGGTGAATGATGGCAAGGTGTCCGGCATCGCCGACATCCGGGATGAGAGCGATCGGGAAGGGATGCGGGTGGTGGTGGAGGTGCGCCGGGACGCGGATTCCAACAAGGTGCTGGCAGAGCTCTACCGACGCACGGCCCTGCAGAGCAATTTCGGGGCCATCCTTCTGGCCCTCGTGCACGGGCAACCCCTGCAGTTGAGCCTGCGCCAGCTCCTGCAGCACTTCCTGGAATTCCGGGAGCACACCATCCTCCGGCGCACCAGCCATGCACTGCGGCGATGTGAGGAACGGCTGGAGGTGGTGGAGGGGCTGATCAAGGCCCTGGCCCGGCTCCAGGAAGTGATCGCCATGATCACCGCCGCCAGCGATGCTGCTGCCGCCAAGGCGAGCCTGCAGGTGCACCTGGATCTGACGGAACGCCAAGCCGATGCGGTGCTGGCCATGCCCCTGCGCCGCCTTACCAGTCTGGAGCAGGAAAGCCTGCGCAAGGAAGCGACCGATCTCAAGGAGGAACAGGGAAAGCTGCGCCATCTGTTGGATGACCGCGATTCCCTCCTGGAGGCCATGGTCCGGGAGCTGCGGACCCTGCGCAAGCGCTATGCCACCCCCCGCCGCACCCGCCTGGTGGAAGGGGGCGATGCCCTGGTGGCCCAACGGGGTGCGGCCGCCCGTCCCAGCACAGGAGAACAGCGGCAACAGGCCCTCGATGCCCTGCCCACCGATGCCCGCGTGCTGATCCAGAGCGATGGTCTGGTGCGGATCCTCTCCACCCAACAGTGGAGCCGGCTGAAGCTGGATGAAGGGACAGACTCCGGAGAGGGTTCCGCTCCACGCATCCTGCTGCCGGTGCACCCACCCCCAGCCCTGCTGGCCTTCACCGCCGATGGTCGGGTGGCCCTGGTGCGCTGGGAATTCGCCGCCCAGCAGCAGGGTCTGCTGGAGCGTTTCCTGCCGGACAGCCTGGCCGGTGAAACGGTGGTGCAGGTGCTCCCCCTGCGGGCCAACCTCCACAGCAGCCTGGGCTTGCTGAGCAGCGATGGGCGGTTCAAGCGGCTGCCCATCGAAGACGTTCAGGAGCTCTCGGGCCGGGCCGCCACGGTGTTGAAGCTGAAGGAAGGGGTGACCCTCAAACGGGTGGTGCCCTGCGGCAAGGAGGAAGACCTGGTGGTGGGGAGCAGCACGGGCCGACTGTTGCGGCTGGAGGTGAACGACAGCAACTTGCCGGTGCTGGGCCGGGCCGCCCAGGGCCCCCAGCTGATGCGTCTGCTTCCCGGGGAACAGGTGGTGGGAGCGGCCAGCGTGGCCAAAGATGGGGAGGTGTTGCTGGCCAGCCGTCTGGGTCAGCTGAAGAAACTGCAGGTCGCCAGCCTGCGCCTCTGCCAACGGGGGGATCTGGGGCAAATCGGGCTGCGGTTCCTGCAACGCTCCGACCAACTGGTGGATCTACAGGGGGCGGACACCCCGTTGGTGGGTGTGCGGCTGGAAGGGAGCGAGGGGCGCCACCTGCGCTGGAGCGTGGGCGAGCTGGCCAGCGAAGACAGCACCGCCTCGGGCCTCCAGCTCCCCCTGCGGCCAGGGGAACAGATTCGCGAACTGGTGCCCTCGGTGAAAAACTGATGCGCCAAGTTCTGCGCCCATTCCTGTTGGCCCGCCGAAACGTTCTGGTCCTGACGGGGGCCTCCCTCCTTGGGGGATTGATGCTGGCCGTTTCTCCCGAGCTCGGTTTCTCCCGCAGCGGCAGCAACGCTCCGGAACCGGTGGCCGCACCCCAGACCAGCCCTGCCCTGGCCCTGCTGCCCACGGATGCGGGTTTGCCCCGCAGTGGAGACGGACGGCACTACCCACTCCTCCCCAGCGACGTGAAGGAGCTGGCGGTCCTGCTGGCCTCCCTGGAAGAGGCCATCCGTGACCCGAACACCCCGGCGGAGGACCTGCCGCGGCTGGGTCACCAGCAACAGGTGATCTACCGGGTGCTGTCCCACCGGCGCCCCCTGGCGGATCAGGTGCGGGCCGCCCTTCCCCAACGTTGGCAACCGGTGTTCGACCACCACGTGGGGGCCCGGCGGGAATTTCTGGCCATGCACCGGGGCCAGCGGAGTCTGAAGCTGCCCAGCTGGCGGATCATCCCTCCCAAGCCCCCGGAACAACTGCTGGCCTACTACCGGGAGGCGGCCGCGGCCACAGGCATCCCCTGGGAGGTGCTGGCGGCGGTGAATCTGGTGGAAACGGGCATGGGCCGGGTGGATGGGATCTCCGTAGCCGGCGCCCAGGGACCCATGCAATTTCTCCCCTCCACCTGGACGGAAGCGGGCATCGGCAAGGGCGACATCCGCAATCCGCAGGATGCCATCGGCGCTGCCGCCCGATATCTGGTGCGCCGGGGCGGACCGGGAAACCTCAAAAAAGCGTTGTGGGGTTACAACAACAGCGATCATTACGGCAAGGCCGTGCTGCACTACGCGGCCCTGATGAAGGAGGATCCGGCAGCCTTCCGGGGGCTCTACCACTGGGAGGTGCACTTCGCTTCCGGGGCGGGCGACCTCTGGCTTCCCGTGGGCTACCTGCAACCCAAACCCATCTCCGTGGCGGCCTACCTCAAAACCCACCCGGTCAGCGCGCCCCCACCGGGCTCCTCGGGATACTGAATCCATGAGCCCCTTCCGCCGGTCGCTCGGGCCCCTGACCTTGGGCTTGCTTGCCGCAGCCCTCGTGGTCGGGGAGGGACCAGGCGGGGCCTCCCCCCTGGCGAACCCAGTCCCAGCCCCCATTCCCCTGCCGGAGCCTGCCGGCCAGACCCTGCTGCTGGAGGCCACGGCCCGCAGGGATCACGGGCCCCTGGCCCAGTGGTTTGAAACCCAGACCAACCTGGCTTATTGCGGCGTGGCCAGTGCGGTGATGGCGCTCAACAGCCTGGCCATACCGGCCCCCGCCGCACCGGGCTATGGCCCCTACCGCTTCTGGACCCAGAGCAGTGCCTTCTCCATCCCGGGCAGCGGGGGCTACGTGCGGCCGGAGGTGGTGGCCAGGGAAGGGATGACCCTCGCCCAGCTCCAGGGCTGGCTGGCCCAGCAGCCCGATCTGGTGGTGGAGCGGTTCCACGGGGATCAGCTGACCCTGCTCCAGTGGCGGGCACTCCTGATGCGCTCCCTCAACGATCCGAAGGATCGACTGCTGGTGAATTACCAGCGCTCCGCCCTGGGCCAACCGGGTGGTGGGCACATCTCTCCGTTGGCGGCCTATGACGCCGCCAGCGACAGGGTGTTGATCCTGGATGTGGCGCGCTATCGGTATCCGGCGGTGTGGGTGCGTGCCGAGGATCTCTGGCAGGCCATGCGCACCGTGGACAGCAGCTCGGGGCGCAGCCGGGGGCTGGTGGTGATTCGTCGCCGCTAGCGGGAGTTGGCTCCCCGGGTCAGGCCACGGTCTGGAGCCAGGCCTCGATGCGCTCGCTGAAGGCGGCCATGGAATGGTGCTGCTCAAACCACTCCCTGCAGCGGGAGCGGGGCACGCCGGCGGCCCGCCGCACCGCCAGCTCCAGGGCCGCCAGATCATCGGCCGGGGCCAGGGCACCGTTCTGGCCTTCGCGCACCAGCTCACCGGGCCCGCCGCGGGCGTAGGCCGCCACGGGGACACCACAGGCCAGGGCCTCCACCACCACATTGCCAAAGGCCTCATTCCACTTGGGCGTGTTGAGAAACACCTGGCAGGTGCCCAATTCCGCCTGAAACTGGGCTGTGGGGAGAAAGCCCCGCCACTGGATCGTGCCGGCCGGCACGGAAGCCTCCACGGCCTGGGCGTAGTCGGGATCTTCCACCAGGCCCCACACCCGCAGGGGAAGGCCCAGGCGGTGAGCCACCTTGGCGCCATCCTCCAGACCCTTTTCTGGCGCGATCCGGCCCGCCCAGCCCAGCACCAGCTCCGGCTGGGCCGCGAAGGTGTAGGCCAGGGGATCAAAGCCGTTGCCCACAATCACCGGCGGAAGGGGCAGGGAGTAATCGGCAGCCTGGGCCCCCGTATGAAAGGCCAGACGGTTCGGACGCCAGTGGCCCACCGCCGCGATCACCGCATCCATGGCCTCCGCCACCGATCCCATGCTCACCAGGTGGGCCATGGGGGTGTCGATGTGGGGGGTGAGCCAGAAGGGAAGCCAGTCGTAGGCCAGGTTGAGCAAAACATCAAAGCGTTGCCGCTCGGCCAGGGCGCGGTCCCAGAGCCGGGGCAACAGACCATCGGCTGGAATCTCCACGGCTGTGGTGCGGGGCCGATGCTGCCAGCTGGGTTGGCCCACCCCAGAGGCGGTGATCAGCTCCGCACCGGCGCAGGACGCCGTGAGGATCGAGCCCTCCGCCGCCAGCACGGTCACCCCATGGCCCCGGCCCAGCAGGCCGGCCACCAGCCCCATCGCCGTCACCTCCACCCCACCCCCACGGCCGCTGCCCAGGGCCCCCACCGGGGTGCTCACCACCAACACCCGCATGCCCAGACACCCCCTGAGGAGGTTTCAGCATGCCGGATCCGGTGGGGCCCGTGGGCGCTGAAGGGATGCGTAGGTTGAGAGGCAACTGTCTGCCGTTGTGACCGCCCCCTCTGACGCCCTGTCCCGAAGCGGGACCTTGACGGTGGATCTCTTCCTGAGCAACGGCTTTCATCTGTTGGAGCAGCTGGCCGCGTTCCTGGAGCTGGAGCCCGAAGCGCTGCAACAACGGCTGCCCAGCAGCAATGCGGATCTGGCGGCCCTCCATCCCGGCGCCTTTGATCCCCAGACGGTGGAGCAGTTCTATGAGGAAATGGTGGGCGATGCCCACCTGCTGGAGCTGGCGGACTGGCACCTGGGCAGTGCCACCTACATCGCCGACACGCTCCGGCTGCAAGCGCACTTCGCCCGGGGGCAGGTGCTGGATTTTGGGGGGGGCATCGGCACCCACGCTTTGGCGGCCGCGGCCCTGCCGGGGGTGGAGCGGGTGTGGTGTGTGGACCTGAATCCCCGCAACCGGGCCTTCGTGAGCTGGCGAGCTCAGCAACTGGGGTTAGCAGAGCGGATCAGCTGCCACAGGGATCTCACGGATCCGGCCCTGCCGGCCCGGTTTGACACGATCGTGTGCCTGGATGTGCTGGAGCACCTGAAGGATCCAGCGAGCCAGCTGGTGGAGTTCGCCGAGCGCCTGTCCAGCGACGGCATCGCCCTGATGAACTGGTATTTCTTCCAGGGGTTCGCTGGGGAGTACCCCTTCCACCTGGACGATCCGGCCCTGGTGGAGCGGTTTTTCCGCACCCTGCAGGCCCGTTTCCTGGAGGTGTTTCACCCCTGGTTGATCACCACCCGGGCATACCGGCCCATGCCAGGCGAGAAGCCCTGACGTTCAGGTTCAGGCGCGAACCGCCAGACCCGCGGGTTCGAGCATGAGCTTGCTGCGCCTCATCTGCTCATCCATCTCGATGGGATAGACCCCATCAAAACAGGCTGTGCAGAAATGGTTGGAATGGGTGTGGGCCGCCTCCACCATGCCCTCCTTGGTGAGGTAAGCCAGGGAATCCAACCCCAGGTGATCCTTGATCTCCGCCAGGCTGAGGCGGGCCGCGATCAGGTGATCCTGGGTGTCGGTGTCGATCCCGTAGAAGCAGGGGTGGGTGACTGCCGGGGAGCTGATGCGCATATGCACCTCCACAGCCCCCGCATCGCGGAGGGCCTGAACCAGCTTGCGGCTGGTGGTGCCGCGCACGATCGAGTCATCGATCACCACCACTCTCTTGCCGGAGAGCACATCGGGGAGGGGGTTGAGCTTCACACGGATTCCCGCTTCCCGCATGGCCTGGGTGGGCTGGATGAAGGTGCGCCCCACATAGCGATTTTTGATCAGGCCATCGCCGAAGGGGATGCCGGTCACCTGGGAAAAGCCAATGGCAGCGGGGATGCCCGAATCCGGCACACCGATCACGATATCGGCTTCCACGGGAGCTTCCTTCGCCAGCACCTCCCCGATGCGCACCCGATAGCTGTAGAGGGATTCGCCGAAGAACTGGCTGTCGGGACGGGCGAAATAGATCATTTCAAACACGCAGAGCTTGGGCGGCAGCTCCTGCCAACGCTGGCGATCGGGAATCGGATCCCCGGGACGGAAGTGCACCAGCTCCCCGGGTTGCACGTCGTCGGTGTAGGTGGCGCCGATGATGTCGAGGCCACAGGTTTCGCTGCAGGCCACCCAGCGGCCCAGCTCCGGATCCCCCAACTGGCCGAACACCAGGGGGCGGATCCCGTAGCCATCCCGCAGGGCAAACAGCCCCTCCGGCGTGCCGATCAACAGACTGAAGGCGCCCCGGCAGCGGCCGGCGGCGGTGCGAATGGCCTGGCTCCATCCCATGCCCCCATCCACAGCCTGCTGGAGAGCAAAGGCGATGAGCTCTGAATCGGTGGTGGAGGTGAATTCCTCGGAGCGGTGATCCAGGGCCAGACGGAGCTCGGCGGCATTCACCAGGTTGCCGTTGTGGACCAGGGCGAAGGCCCCCAGCCGGGTGGTGAGCACCACGGGCTGGGCGTTGCACACCTTGCTGCTGCCGGTGGTGGAATAGCGGTTGTGGCCGATGGCCAGTTCGCCGGGCATGCGATCGAGCACCTGCTGGTCGAACACTTGGCTCACCAGCCCCATGTCCTTGTGGAGGCGCACCCGGTTGCCATCGAACACGGCGATGCCCGCCGATTCCTGGCCCCTGTGCTGGAGGGCATAGAGGCCAAAATAGGTGAGGTTGGACACGGGCTGGCCGGGGGCCAACACGGCAAACACCCCACAGGCTTCTTCCGGCTTGTCGGGCCGATCTGGCTGCTGATCTAGCTGCTGATCAGTGGACTGCTGGGAAGACGTCAGGGGACCAGGGAAACCAGGACGGATTGTCATCTTGGCGCATCACCGATCGGGTGGAAGGCCGGCCCCCCGCATGCGCCTGGGAATGGCCTGCTCATAGGCCTGGCCCATCTGGGCCACGGGCAGGTGCAACAACACCGTTTCCCCCTGGTGCACCACCAGGTCGGCTGAGGGGGTCACCGAACCCAGGTCGGTGGCCGGCGGGGGAGATTCCCCGGGGAAGGCCTCCGCCAACAGGGCCTGCCAGGCCCCCTCCCGCCCGGACGGCACGCTCACCAGCACTCGCGCTCCCCCCTCGCCAAAGAGCAGCCGATCCCAGCGCTCGGCGGAAGGGGGCAAGGAAATCTGGGCCCCGAGTCCGGAGGCGATGCAGGCCTCCGCCAGGGCCACCGCCAATCCCCCATCGCTGAGGTCGTGGGCGGAGGCCACCAGATCGGCCTGGATGGCCTGGCGCAGGAGGGCCTGCACGCGCCGCTCCAGCTCCAGATCGATGCGGGGCGGCCGGCCGCTGAGGAGCCCGTGGATCACGCCTTGATAGCTGCTGCCCGCCAGCCCCACCCGATCCTCCTCGCCCTCTCCCAGAGGGACCCCCAGAAGCCAGATTCGATGGCCGGCCTGGCGCCAGGCCAGGCCCCGCACGTGGGCCAGATCCTCCACCAGGCCCACCATGCCCACCACGGGCGTGGGTTGGATGGGCTGGAGGGAGCCATCGGGCAAACGGGTTTCGTTGTAGAGGGAGACGTTGCCCCCGGTGACGGGGGTGGCGAGCACGGTGCAGGCCTCCGCCAGACCCCGGCAGGCCATGGCCAGTTGCCAGTAGCCGGTGGGGGTCTCGGGGGAGGGGAAGTTGAGGTTGTCCGTGACGGCAAGGGGTTCGGCACCCACACAGCTGAGGTTGCGGGCGGCTTCAGCCACGGCCGCCATGCCGCCCCGTTCCGGATCCAGGGCCACCCAGCGGTTGGGGCAATCCACCACGGCCGCCACGGCCCGCCGGGTGGGCACCAGGGAGCCCGGCCCCTGCTGGGGGCGGAGGCGCACCACGGCCGCATCGGCCCCACCGGGGGGCACCACGGTGTTGGCCTGCACCTGGTGGTCGTACTGGCGCCACACCCAGCGCTTGCTGGCGATGGTGGGGTCGTCGAGGAGGCGCAGGAGCACATCCCCCCAGGGCAGGCGCCCATCACCGAGGGCCACGCCCGCCGCCGTGGCGTCCGGCAGATCGGATTCGCGCCAGCGCCAAAGCTCCTGGATCTCGGCCGGGGGTTCGGCCAGAAGGGCATGGTGGTTGATGGGGGTGTCTTCCGCCAGGGCGCTGGCGGGCACCTCGGCGGCCACCTGCCCCCGGTGCATCACCCGCACCACGTTGTCCTGGAGCACCCGGCCCACCACAGCCGCCTGCAGACCCCAGCGGGTGAAGCGAGCCATCAACTCCTCCTCCCGGCCGGGCTTCACCACGAAGAGCATGCGTTCCTGGGATTCGGAGAGCAGGTAGTCGTAGGCCGTCATGCCGCTCTCCCGGGCCGGAACCCGGTCGAGATCCAGCTCGATCCCCAGGCCACCCTTGGCCGCCATCTCCGAGCAGCTGCATGTGAGGCCCGCCGCTCCCATGTCCTGGGCGGCCACCACCGCGCCGCTGTGGAAGGCTTCCAGGCAGGCTTCGATCAGGCCCTTTTCCAGGAAGGGATCCCCCACCTGAACGGCGGGGCGGTCGTCCAGGGAGGCCTCGCTGAGTTCGGCGCTGGCAAAGCTGGCGCCCCCCATGCCATCCCGACCCGTGGTGGAGCCCACATAGACCACGGGGTAACCCACGCCATCGGCGCCCGCCTTGACGATGGCTTCCGTTTCCATCAGGCCCAGGGCCATGGCATTCACCAGGGGATTGCCGGAGTAGCTGGGATCGAAAGCCACTTCACCCCCCACGGTGGGCACCCCGACGCAATTGCCGTAGTGGGCAATGCCCGCCACCACCCCTTCCATCAGGCCCACGTTGCGCTCCTCCTCGAGGGGACCGAAGCGGAGGGCGTTCAGCAGGGCGATGGGCCGGGCCCCCATGGTGAAGATGTCGCGCAGGATGCCTCCCACGCCGGTGGCCGCGCCCTGGAAGGGCTCCACCGCGGAGGGATGGTTGTGGCTCTCGATCTTGAAGGCCAGCTGCTGCCCTTCCCCCAGATCCACCACACCCGCGTTTTCACCGGGTCCCACCAGGATGCGGGGGCCGCTGGTGGGGAACTGGCCCAAGAGGGGCCTGGAATTGCGGTAGCAGCAGTGCTCCGACCACATCACCCCGAACATGCCCAGTTCGGCCCGATTGGGGGCCCTCCCCAGGCGCCGACAGATCTCCTCGTAATCGGCCTGGCTGAGATTTTCTTTGCGCAGGGCCTGGCGCAGGGCCTCCTGCACCGCGTCGGCGGGTGGCACCACCACGATGGTCTCCTTGCTCAGGCTCGGACCAATCCAGTCTCCCACCTGGTGCACGGGACTCAGACCCAGGGGTCGTCCACGTCGGAGGGGGGGCGGCGGGAAGGGGCGTCCTCGGGCCAGTCGTCCAGGGGATCCACGTCGCCATCGAAGGAGCGGGGGCGCTCCTCCCGGGATGGGGCCTCCCAGGGGGGCTCCTCCAGCCAGCCCTCCAGCCGATCCTCCAGCACCCCACCGGCCTCCTGAAAGCGCTCCCTGAGCCGACCGGTCTCCTGCCCCATCTGGTCCCGCCAGCGCCGGGAGCGGCGCAGCAGGTCTTGCCGCAGGCTGGCCCGGGCGAGGGGCAGATCATCCAGCTCCTGGAGGGCCGTGAAGACCCGGCCACTCTGCTGATCCACGATGCGATCCGGGCTGAGGCGCCAGCGGCTGGTCCCCGGCAGGCGGGGATCGGTGCGGGCCACCAGGTAGTGGGCGATACGCCCGGAACGCAGGTCGACCGCGGCATCCGCCACCTTGCCCAGGGGTTGCCCGCCGGCTCCGAGCAGCTGGGCATCCAGGAGGGTGGGCAGGCGTTGCACCGTGGCCGCATCGCTTTCGGCGGGCTCGCCCTTCACAAACACCTCCTGTTCGCTGAGGCCCCGCAGTTGATCCAGGCGCCACACCAGACGGCGCTGCTGGAGGGCGGAAGGTTTGCACACCCAGCCCAGCAGCCGATGGACGGGGGGATGCATCCACGCCATCTGACCGGGCCCATGGTCGAGGCCCTGATCACAGCGCACCCGTCGGTGCAGGAGATCACTGAGCAGCAGCTGGTCGGGGAGGGGCAAGGCCTTAGGTGCGGATCTGCACGGGCATCACCAGGTAGGTGTAGTCGCTCTCGTTGCCCGCCGGGGAGAGCACGGCCGGGGTGGTGGGGGCGTTGCACTGCAGGCGCACCCGGTCGGTGCCGATGGCTTTGAGGCCCTCCAGGAGATAGCGCACGTTAAAGGCGATCTCCATTGGCTCCCCTTCCGTGTCTGCGGGCAGCTGCTCAGACCCGCTGCCGACGTCCTGGGCGTCCACGCTGATGGTCACCAGGCCACGGGCGGGATCCAGGGCCATCTTCACCACATTGTTGTGCTGATCCGCGAGCACGGCCACCCGCTCCAGGGAGGCGGTGAAGGCCCGTCGCTCGAGGGTGATGGTGCGGCTGAAGCTGGCGGGGATCAGCTGGCGGTAGTTGGGGTAGGTGCCCTCCAGGCTGCGGGTGGTGAGCACCTGGTCGGCCCAGAGAAGCACCACCTGACCCCGATCGCAGAAGAGGCTGAGGGGATCGGCGGAGGGCCGACCGGTGAGGAGCCGTTCCAGTTCCCGCAGGGATCGGGCCGGCACGGTGACGGAAAAGGGCTCACCGGAGGCCTCTTCAGTAGCCTCGGCGGCCTCCGGCTGGAGGTGGGGTAGGCGCAGCACGGCGAGGCGATGACCGTCGGTGGCGGCACACTCCAGGCCCTGCCCATCCAGGCTGAGATGCACCCCGGTGAGGAGCTGTTTGGATTCATCGCCACTGCTGGCGAACAGGGTGGCCCGCAGACCCTGCACGAGGGCGTTGGGGTCGAGCTGGATCGGGGTGCCGGTCTGCACCAGGGGCAGATCGGGGAAGTCGTCCGCACTCATGCCCCGCATCTGGTAGGAGCCGGAGAGGCTGGTGAGTTCCACCTGCTCCTGCCCTTCCTCGCAGCTGAGGGTGATGGGGCTATTGGCCGAGAGGCGGGAAATGATGTCGCCAAAGAGGCGGGCCGGCAGGGTCACCGCTCCACTGGTTTCCACGCTGGCCGGGAGGGTGGTCTGGATGCCGAGATGGAGATCGAAGCCCGTGAGGCTGATGCGGTTGGTGGCGGCATCGGCCGTGAGCAGCACATTGGCAAGCACCGGATGGGTGGGACGGGACGCAACGGCGCGGCTCACCAGCTGGAGGCTGGCGCTGAGTTCGGCCTGGGAGCAAACCAGCTTCATGGGGGCACGGATCAGCCGCCATACGGTTTCACACCATGGGGCCATCCGCAACCAGGTCTCCATTCCCAGCTGTTCAAGAAAGGATATTCATCTTTAAAACAGACAAACCCGTCGTAGTAGAGCCTGGGGAAACGGGGGAAAAGCTTGGCTTGGCAGGCCCAGCCTGGAGTAATGGCTCGGATGGCCTGCGGAATGGAAAACGCCAAATGGGCAAAACGGGCTGTTTTCCCCCGTTTCCAGAGCCTGAGGAAAAGATCTGGCGTTTCAGGCCGGCCGCCTTGCCCTCCGTTCCCCCAGGGTTTGGCGGAGATCTCCCCTGGTTTTCCTCGGTCAGTTGGTGGGGTGGCGGTGCTTCGCAAGCGCCTCAGAAGCCCATCACCTTGGCCACCATGGCCGTGTCCGGGTCGAGGCCGGTGTGGAAGCGGGAATCGTTGTGTTCGATGGCTGTGGTGGGATCCTTCAGGCCATTGCCGGTGAGCACACACACCACCGTGCTGCCTGCGGGCACTTCGTCCTTGCGTTTCAATAACCCCGCCACGGAGGCCGCGCTGGCGGGCTCGCAGAACACCCCCTCGCCGCTGCCAAGCAGTTTGTAGGCCTCCAGGATTTCCCCATCCGTCACGGCCATGAAGGCCCCCTGGCTCTCCTGCTGGGCCCGGAGGGCGTTCTCCTTGTTGACGGGATTGCCGATGCGGATGGCGGTGGCGATGGTGTCGGGTTGGTCCACCGTGTGGCCCAACACCAGGGGGGCAGCCCCTGCCGCCTGAAAGCCCATCATGCGGGGCAGCTTCTGGCTCAGACCGGCCCCCTTGTATTCCTTGAAGCCCATCCAGTAGGCGCTGATGTTGCCTGCATTGCCCACGGGAATACAGAGCCAGTCGGGGGCTTCTCCGAGGGCATCCACCACCTCGAAGGCCGCGGTTTTTTGCCCCTGCAGGCGATAGGGATTGAGGGAATTCACCAGGGTGACCGGGTGTTGATCCGCCACCTCCCGCACGATGGCCAGGGCGCGATCGAAGTTCCCCTTCACCGCCAGCACCTCGGCTCCGTAGAGCAGGGCCTGGGCCAGCTTGCCCTGGGCCACGTAGCCATCCGGGATGAGCACGAAGGCCCGCATGCCCCCCCGGCGGGCGTAGGCCGCGGCCGCCGCAGAGGTGTTGCCTGTGCTGGCGCAGATCACGGCTTCCGAGCCCTCTTCGCGGGCTTTGCTGATCGCCATGGTCATGCCCCGGTCTTTGAAGGAGCCCGTGGGGTTGAGGCCGTCGTATTTGAGGTGCACCCGCACCCCCCGGCCGATGAGCTTCTCGATGCTGGGAGCGGGGATCAGGGGGGTGGCCCCTTCCCGCAGGGTGATCACCGGGGTGGCGGCCGTCACGGGCAGCCAGGATCGGTAGGCCTCAATCAGCCCAGGCCAATCCTGCATCGTGGGACGTTGACCCAGGCGACGCAGGGCTTGGAGCAGGGGCACGGGGCACAAGGGCGTGACAACCGAATCTAAGCGGCTGGCTGTCTTTAGGACCCTTTTGCGGGGGCTTTGCTGCCTTCCCCGCCGCCCCGCAGGCCGTCGAGGGGAGATTCCGAGAAAAAGCGCATCAGGTCGCTGATGGAGCTGGCCTTCTGCGCCAGGATCAGCAGGGCCGGGATATTCACGGCCATCTCCCGGGTGGGATAGGCCTTGAGGAAGCCGAGGGCGGAGAGTGAGCCGTCTCCCTCGGCGATGCCCAGCACCACAGCGGACCGGAGGGCGGGAATCCCATCCTCCCGGGAGCGGGTGGGGTGCACGATCACCGCCACCCGCTCGAGCACGGCTTCCCCAATGCGGGTGTTGAGCAGGCGGCTCACGAGGGGCACGGGAAGGCTCACTTTCTCATTGAGCAACTTGCCCACCGTCTTGGGGTTCTGTTTGCCAAGCCGCAGCAGATCCCCCAGCAGGCCCGTGCCCTGGCCCGTGCTGGCCAGGGTTTCAAATTCCGCGATCGGGATGGAGCGGCGGAAGGCTCCACTGACAAGCACCACACTTTCGGCGGCCTGCACCGTGGCGGGAGCGCACCAGAGGCCGACGGCCAGGACGGAGGCCAGCACCCTGGCGGTTTGAGGAGGGATTGGATTCATGGCTAAGGGGGCCCCCGTTGGCCTCTTCATGGGCTCCTGGTTTTTCTATTCCTAACGCAAAATAGGGGTGTCTCTTCGGGGGGGTTCCTCCGACCCGCCAGCTCTCAGGCTGGGCTTTCACGCTGGAGTGACCAGCACGTCGCGCAACAGGCGCACCACCCCCCGTTCCGCCAATCCTCTGGCCACTTCCGTTCCCATGCGGCGCAGATCCGGTTCTCCCAGGATCCGGGGCAGGCGGGTGAGGAGCAAGCGGGGTTCGAAGCCCGGCAGATCCTGAAGGATGGCCGTGAGTTGTTGCACGAGTTCCAGGTCGAGAAGGGGCTTGGCATCGAGGGCTTCCGCGCTCTGTTGCCGTTCCCTCAGCCCCGGGGGCAGCATGCGGCCGGGCAGGCGCCGGCCGATGCGCAGGGTCATGCGCCAGGCCAGGTGGTCCATCCGCTCCACCATGGCGTCCACCAATTGGCGCCGCAGCATCCCGCCGCCGGGGGAGAAGAGGAATTCGATCACCTGATCCAGCAGACCTTCCACATCCAGCTGGTCCTGCAGGGCCGCACTGCTCACCAGGGCTTCCAGCCGCTGCCAACGGAAGTCGTCGCCATCGAAGAGCATTTCCCGCAGGCTCTGGCGCAGCTGGGGATCGGGATCCTCCATCAGGCGGCGGGCGAAATAGGGATATGCTGCACCCAGAATCTTGAAATCGGAATCCACGCTCAGGGCGATGCCCTCCAGGGTGACCAGGGAGCGAATGATGAGGGCGTAGTAGGGCGGAACACGGAAGGGGAAGCGATACATCACGCCGGAAAGATCATCGGTGACCGCCTTGAAATCCATTCGGCTGACGCCCATCTCCAGGGCCTGGCCAAACACCCCTTCAAAGGCAGGCACAATCGGCGAAAGATCTACTTCTTCGCTGAGGAAACCAAGGTTCACGAAATCCTTGGACAGGGCTGTGAAATCCCGATTCACCAGATGAACCACGGCCTGAATCAAGCCCGTGCGCGCCTCCCGGGTGACCGTGCTCATCATGCCGAAATCCAGATAGGCCAACCGTCCATCGGACAGGGCCAGCAGGTTGCCGGGATGGGGATCGGCGTGGAAGAAGCCATGCTCCAGCAGTTGCTGCAAGCTGCAATTCACGCCGATGTTCACCATCTCATCGGGGTCCACGCCAATGGCTTTCACGGCCTCAAGATTGGTGAGTTTCACCCCATCAATCCATTCCATCGTGAGCACACGACGGCTGGTGGCTTCAAAATAGATTTTAGGAACGGCAATGGCTGGATTATGGCTGTGAAGTTGCTTGAATTTCTCCGCATTCGCCGCTTCATTGAGATAATCCATCTCTTCAAACACCCTGGTGCCGAGCTCGTCAATCAAGCCCACCAGGTCGCTTCGGATCACGCCCACATTGCGGTTCATCCAGCTGGCGATGTTGCGCACGATGTAGAGATCCAGGGTGATCTGCTCGCGCAGCCCCGGTCGTTGCACTTTCACCGCCACTTTCTGGCCGCCTTTCAGCACGCCCCGGTGCACCTGGCCCAGGGAGGCGGCGGAAATCGGTTCCCGTTCCAGGGCGGCGAAGATCTCGTCCACCGGAGCTCCCAGGTCGTCCTCGATGCAGGCCATGGCTAGGGCGGAGTTGAAGCCCGGAAGTTGGTCCTGCAGTTGGGCCAGTTCCTCCAGCAGCACCGGCGGCACGATGTCGGGCCGGGTGGAGAGGGCTTGGCCCGCCTTGATGAAGGCGGGGCCGAGGGCGGCGAGCAATTCGGCGGATTCCCGGGCCCGGGCCCGGGCCCGCTCGGGGTTGCTGAGCTGGCCCGTCAAGCGGTCGACGACCACGCCCAGGAGAAAGAGGCTGATCGGCACCAGGGTTTGCCAGAGCCGGCGCAGCAGCCTCTTGGGGTGCCCGGCATAGAGGCGGGTGATGGCCGCCGGGTCGTACACCAGCAGACCGGAGATTTCGAGAAAATCACCCAGCTCTTCAGGCTTGTCTGGGGTGCCGCTGTTGATGGGAGCCCGCGGATCTTCGGGAGCGCTGATGGCTGGATGGGCTGGTGGGGGAGGGGCCATGGGGTCGGTTCCAAACACCGAGGAACGCATGGCAGCCAGGGCCGTTTCTGCGGCCGTGGGTGCGGCACTGGCAGGGGACGTCATGAAACGGTCAGGCCGCAAAGCAGACGGTGATTCTGTCTGCATGGGGTGGCCAGCGCGCCCCGCCGGGAGGATCAACCCTCTTCCGGGGCCTCCCTGTCGTCGTCGGATGCTTCGCTGTCTGGTCCAACGCCGAGGGGCGTGAGACGAATCTGGCGCCGGCCCAGTTTGATCTCAAATTCATCGCCGGGCTTGAGATCGAGCAGGGAGGTGTAGGCCTTGCCCACCATCAGGTTGCCGTTGAACTGCACCTTGGTGTTGAAGCTGAGCTTGCGGCCGGGTTTGGCACCGTGGCTTTCGCCAAGGCTCATCCCTTTGGCCTCCAGGAGAGCCTCATAGAAGGCCGTGTAGTTCAGCCGTTCCGAGCCGTCTTTCTTGCTGCTCACGTAGCCGCAACTGCGAACCAGATCGGATTTGGAGGCCTCGCCCAGTTCTTTCACCTTGGCCAGAAGGTCTGGCCCGGTGAGCATTGTGAGTATTTTTTTCGCACGGGGGGGTGATGTTTCTGCTGATTTTTTTTCTGCCATCGGAGTTTCGGCAGCAGCTGCTTTCGTTGGCATGGATACAGGTTTGCTTTCTTTCATCAATCTAGCAACAACGTGTCCAGATGAAACCCTGCTCTCGTTTTTTTCCCAGAATTGAATTAGGCATTTCCCCATCCATTCTTTGGCATCGATGGAGGGGTAACCCCCTTCTTGCTTGCCAAAGGACCAGCAGACCTTCTAAATCCCAGGTGCCTTCGCTACGGTTCGCCCACGCTCCTTGAAGAACGCCAGTGCTGAATGGGCTGCGCCTTCAGAACATTGCTCTGATCGAAACCCTGGAGCTCTCTTTTGGGCAGGGTTTCACCGTGCTCACTGGTGAAACGGGTGCTGGCAAATCCATCCTTCTTGATGCCCTGGATGCCCTTCTTGGTGGAGCCCAGGGAGCCCAGGGGGCTCGGTTGCTGCGTCGCGGCTGCCAGCGGGGAATCATCGAGGCCTCTTTTTCCCTCACGCCGTCGCTGCAGGGCTGGCTGGAGGCCCAGGAGCTGGAGCCGGATGAACCGGAGCTGTTGATCAGTCGGGAGTGGCGGGTTCAGGAAGGCAAGTTCAGCAGCCGCCATCGGCTCCAGGGGGTGGCGGTCAGTCGGGCGCAGATTCTGGAGCTGCGCCCCCTCTTGATGGATCTCACTGTGCAGGGTCAAACCCAGCACCTGGCCCGGCCTGGCCAGCAGCGGCGCTGGCTCGATCGCTTCGGAGGGGCACCGCTCCAGCCCCTGCTGGAGGAGGTGCGCCTGGCCCACCGGGCCTGGAAGCACTCCCACCAGGCCCTGGGGGAGGCCCGGGCCCGCTGGGCTGAGCTGCAGCGGGAGCGCCAGCGGCAGGAGCAGCTGCTGGAGGATCTGGAGGCGGCGCGCCTGGAGGATCCCCTGGAGCGCCAGAGCCTGCAGGCGGAGCAGGATCGGCTGGCCCACGGGGTGAGGCTGCAGGAAGGGCTGATGGTGCTCATGGGCCGGTTGCTAGAGGGGGCGGACGGGGCCCCCTCCGCCATGGATCACCTGGCGGCCTGTGAGCAGGAGCTCCAGCTGATGGAGGGGTTGGATGGCACGGGGTTGTCGCCCCTGCTGGAGAGCTTCCGGGGGGCGGTGGCCCAGCTGCAGGATCTGGCGCGGGATCTGGATCGCTATGGCTCCTCCCTGGAGAGCGACCCCGACCGCCTGGCCCAGCTGCAGGAACGGCTGGCGTTTCTTCGTGCCCTGGAGCGCCGCCATGGCCAGGATCTGGAGGCTTTGATCAGCCTCCGGGATGGGTTGCGCAACCAGCTGGCGCCGGGGGGGCTGGAGGCGGAGCTGGCGGGGTTGGAGCAGGGGGAGCTCCTCTGCCGGAGGGAGCTGGAGCGGGTGTGCGGGCGGCTCACGGAGGCCCGGGGCCAGGCCGCTTCCACCCTGGAGGCCCAGCTGATGGAGGCGCTCCGGCCCATGGGTCTGGCCCATGTGCGGTTTGCGGTGGACCTCACGCCCGGGCCCTTCAGTGAGGAGGGGGCCGATGGGGTGCGCTACCTCTTTTCCGCCAACCCGGGTCAGCCCCTGGCGCCCCTGGCGGAGGTGGCGTCGGGCGGAGAGATGAGCCGCTTTCTGTTGGCCCTGAAAACCTGCCTGGCGAGCGCGGATCCGGAGGTGTGCCTGCTGTTCGATGAGATCGATTCCGGGGTGAGCGGCCGGGTGAGTGGGGCCATGGCGGCTCTGTTGAAACGGTTGGCCCGCACTCGCCAGGTGTTCTGCGTCACCCACCAGCCCCTGGTGGCCGCGGCGGCCGAGCACCACTTCAAGGTGGCCAAGGTGGTGGAGGGGGGGCAGACCCACACGCGAGTGTCCCACCTGCGGGACGCTCAGGCCCGGCAGGCGGAGCTGGCGGAACTGGCCGGGGGCGACAGCGGCGAGGCGCGCAGCTATGCGGCCAGCCTGCTGGATGAGGTGGCCTGAAATTGTTAAGATTGTTTACATCACCTACGGATGTTTGTTTCCATGGCCACCACCGTGGCAACCCAGCTGGTTGACCGTTCCCCCCAGCCCTCCAACGGCCCCTGGACCACCGCCGCCATCCCGGACCAATCCGGACGGGTGGCCCTGGTGACCGGGGCGAGCAGTGGCCTGGGCCTGGAAACCGCCAGAGCCCTGGCGGCCAAGGGGGCCACGGTGGTGATGGCGTGCCGCTCCTCTCGCAAGGGGGAGGAGGCCCGCCAGCAGCTCCTCTCGGAGCTGACCCACCTTCCCCAGCAGGGGTCCCAGCCCCACGGCGCCTTGGATCTGCTCCCCCTGGATCTGGCCGACCTGGCCAGCGTGAGGGCGGCCGCGGCCACCCTGGCGGAGCGCTACGGGCGCCTGGATTTGCTGATCAACAATGCCGGCGTGATGGGTCCGCCCCGCCTGCTCACCCGGGATGGTTTCGAGCTGCAGTTCGGCACCAACCACCTGGGCCATTTCGCCCTCACGCTCCTGCTTTTGCCCTTGTTGCGCGCCCAGGAGGGCGCCCGGTTGGTGTTTGTGACCTCCGGAGCTCAATATTTCGGCCGCATCGCCTTTGATGATCTGCAGGGCGAGCGCTCCTACGACCGCTGGAAGGCCTACAGCCAGAGCAAGCTGGCCAACGTGATGACCGCCCTGGAGCTGCAGGAGCGCCTGCGGGCGGAGGGGTCAACCGTGCTGGCTCTGGCGGCCCATCCCGGGCTGGCGCGCACCAATCTGCAGCCGGCCTCCGTGGCCATGAATGGCTCGAAGCTGGAGGCCCTGGCCTACCGCCTGATGGATCCCTGTTTCCAGAGTGCGGCCATGGGTGCCCTCCCCCAGCTCTATGCGGCTACCGCCCCGGAGGCGGCCCCCGGGGGCCACTACGGCCCCGACCAGTGGGGTGGGATGCGCGGCTATCCCAAGGCGGTGAAGGTGGCTCCTGCCGCCCTGGATGGGAGCGAGCGCCGGCGCCTCTGGGAGATGAGCGAAGCGCTCACCGGCTTGGCGCTTTAAAACCCTCAACCCAAACGAGGGCCCTAAACTGGCCGGCTCCTGAGGCTCCTCCATGCCCCGCGCCCGCGGCGGGTCTCCCGCCCCCAATGGCTCCAAGGCCAACGCGGGAGATTCCCCCACCCTTTCAGCAGGGCCTGATGGCCTCTCTGGCCGGCTGGAGGATGTGATCCGGGTGCGTGGCGCACGCCAGCACAACCTCCGCAACGTGGATCTCACGATCCCGCGCAACCGCCTGGTGGTGTTCACGGGAGTGAGCGGCAGCGGCAAGAGCTCCCTGGCCTTCGACACGATCTTTGCCGAGGGGCAACGGCGTTATGTGGAGAGTTTGTCCGCTTATGCCCGGCAGTTTCTGGGCCAGGTGGACAAGCCGGATGTGGATGCCATCGAGGGGCTCTCGCCGGCCATTTCGATCGATCAGAAATCCACCAGCCACAACCCCCGCTCCACGGTGGGCACGGTGACGGAGATCCAGGACTATCTGCGCCTGCTCTACGGCCGGGCCGGCACGCCCCATTGCCCCCAATGCGACCGGCCCATCAGCCCGCAAACCATCGATGAGATGGTGGATCAGGTCCTCACCCTGCCGGAGGGCACCCGCTACCAGCTGCTGGCGCCCGTGGTGCGGGGCAAGAAGGGCACCCACGTGAAGCTTCTCGCGGGGCTGGTGACGGAGGGATTCGCCCGGGTGCGGATCAACGGGGAGGTGCGGGAGCTGGCCGACAACATCGAACTCGACAAGAACCACATCCACTCCATCGAGGTGGTGGTGGATCGGCTCGTGGCCCGCGAGGGGCTGGCGGAGCGTCTCACCGATTCCCTGCGCACGGCCCTCAAGCGGGGCGAGGGCCTGGCCATGGTGGAGCTCGTGCCCCGGGAGGGGGAGGAGATGCCCGAGGGCTGGGAGCGGGAACGGCTGTTCTCGGAGCATTTCGCCTGCCCGGAGCACGGCGCCGTGATGGAGGAGCTCTCCCCCCGCCTCTTCTCCTTCAACAGCCCCTATGGGGCCTGCGCCGATTGCCATGGCCTGGGCCACCTGCGCCGCTTCACCATGCAGCGGGTGGTGCCCGATCCGAATCAGCCGGTGTATGCGGCGATCGCCCCCTGGAGCGATAAGGACAATTCCTATTACTTCTCCATGCTTTTCAGCGTGGGGGAAGCCTTCGGCTTTGAGCTCAAAACGCCCTGGAACCAGCTGAGCGAGGAGCAGCGGGATGTGCTGCTGAATGGAAGCCGGGAGCCGATCCTGATTCAGGCCGACAGCCGCTACCGCAAGACCAAGGGGATTCTCCGTCCCTTTGAGGGGGTGCTGCCGATTCTGGAGCGCCAGCTGCGGGATGCGAGCGGGGAGGCCATTCGCCAGAAGCTGGAGAAGTTTCTGGAGCTGGTGCCCTGCTCCACCTGCCAAGGCTTGCGGCTGCGGCCCGAGGCGCTGGCCGTGCGCATGGGTCCTTATTGCATCCATGAGCTCACGGCCGTGGGGGTGGATGAAACCCTGCGGCGCATCGAGGCCCTGATGGGGGTGGGCGCGAGCGAGGCCAGTGAGCCCCTGCTCAGCCCCCGCCAGATCCAGATCGGCGAGCTGGTGTTGCGGGAGATCCGGCTGCGGCTGCGCTTTCTGCTGGATGTGGGGCTGGATTATCTGAGCCTGGATCGGCCGGCCATGACCCTCTCGGGGGGGGAAGCCCAGCGGATCCGGCTGGCCACCCAGATCGGAGCGGGCCTCACGGGGGTGTTGTATGTGCTGGATGAACCCAGCATCGGCCTGCACCAGCGCGACAACGACCGCCTGCTGGCCACTCTGCTGAAGCTGCGGGATCTGGGCAACACCCTGATCGTGGTGGAGCACGACGAAGACACCATCCGGGCTGCCGACCACCTGGTGGACATCGGCCCCGGGGCGGGGGTGCATGGGGGTCGGATCGTGGCCGAGGGGGGGCTGAAGGAGCTGCTGGCGGCGGAGGAGTCGCTCACGGGGGCCTACTTGAGCGGCCGGCGCACCATCCCCACCCCCCCCGAGCGGCGGGTGGCGGGGAGCCGGCGCCTGCGGCTGCTCAACTGTTCCCGCAACAATCTGTGCGATGTTTCGGTGGACATCCCCCTGGGGCGCCTGGTGGCCGTCACCGGGGTGAGCGGCAGTGGCAAGAGCACCCTGGTGAACGAGCTGCTGCACCCGGCCCTGGAGCACGAGCTGGGCTTGAAGGTGCCGTTTCCCACGGGCCTGGGGGAACTGCGGGGGATCCAGGCGGTGGACAAGGTGATCGTGATCGACCAGAGCCCCATCGGCCGCACGCCCCGCTCCAACCCCGCCACCTACACGGGGGCCTTCGATCCGATTCGCCAGGTGTTTGCGGCCACGGTGGAGGCCAAGGCCCGGGGCTACCAGGTGGGGCAGTTCAGCTTCAACGTGAAGGGGGGCCGCTGCGAGGCCTGCGGCGGGCAGGGGGTGAATGTGATCGAGATGAATTTCCTGCCGGATGTGTATGTGCAGTGCGAGGTGTGCAAGGGGGCCCGCTACAACCGGGAAACCCTGCAGGTGACCTTCCGGGGCCACAGCATCGCCGATGTGCTGCAGATGACCGTGGAACAGGCGGCGGAGGAATTTGCCGCCATTCCCCAGGCGGCGGATCGGCTGCGCACCCTGGTGGATGTGGGGCTGGGCTACATCAAGCTGGGCCAGCCGGCGCCCACCCTCTCCGGGGGCGAAGCCCAGCGGGTGAAGCTGGCCACGGAGCTCTCCCGCCGGGCCACGGGCAAAACGCTCTATCTGATCGATGAACCCACCACGGGCCTGAGCTTCTACGACGTGCACAAGCTGGTGGAAGTGGTGCAGCGGCTGGTGGAGAAGGGCAACTCGGTGCTCGTGATCGAGCACAACCTGGATGTGATCCGCTGTGCCGACTGGATCATTGATCTGGGCCCGGAGGGGGGCGACAAGGGGGGCGAGATCGTGGTGTGCGGCACGCCGGAGGAGGTGGCCGAGCATTCCACCAGCCACACGGGCCGCTATCTGCGCAAGGCCCTGGTCCAGCACCCGCCGGGCCCGCCCGTGGTGCCGGCGGAGGTGGTGGAGTCGGCGGCCTGAACCGTACGCCTTACACTGGTAAGACACGGGTCAGACGTTTGAGGTGAACGAGATGGACGCTCTGCTTACCCTGTCATCCAAGGGGCAGCTGGTGATCCCGGCACGACTGCGACAACTGTTAGGTCTGCAGCCCGGAGATCGATTGGCGTTGAGCCTGGAGGCAGATGGACTTCGGCTGGTTCCACAGGATCCCGAGAAGACCCATTCCGCCCGTGCCCTGATCGGCTGCGCTGGCTACCAGGGGCCGCCCCTCAGCCTGGAGCAGATGGATCCAGCGCTTTTCGCCGAGTCGTGACCCTGCCCGTGGCGCTGGACACCAATGTGCTGGTGCGCCTGCTGGTGAATGACGATCCGGCCCAGGCCGAGCAGGCAGCTGAGCTGATCGATTCCAGTCCCGCCTGTTTTGTTCCGATCACTGTGGCGCTGGAGCTGGAATGGGTGCTTCGTGGGGCTTACAAGTTGCCGCGCGAGGCGGTGATCACCGCATTTGAGGGGCTGCTCGCCCTACGCCATCTCCATCTGGAACAGGAAGACCTGGTGCGGCGAGCCTTGGAATGGCACCGGCAAGGTCTGGACTTTGCCGATGCGCTCCATCTCTCTCGCTGCGAGGGTTGCGAAGCCCTGATCAGCTTCGATCGGCAACTTGCCCTATCGGTACGGCAGTTGAACCTCCAGCCAACCGTCAGGAGCCCAGATTGATCCACCCCCGCCGGCGAGTCTGCAGCCATGGCCGCAGCATGGAGGAGGAGGCGCGTGGTTGGGTTACTGACCCGAGCCGGTGGGGTGCTCCTGGTTGCTGTCGGGCATCCAGTAGCTGAGGTCGTTTTCCCAGTAGAGGCGGCCCGGCAGCCGGCTGCTGCTCAGCTTCGACTCACCCAGCATCCCGATCAACCGGCTCATGTCGAGGGGGGAGAGGTTGGTGTCGATGTCTTCCCCGGCGATCTTCAGCAGGGCCGGGAGCTGCGCCAGGGTGGCGGGGCTCGCCAGCTTGCGGAACATCTCGTTGATCACCAGCCGCTGGCGATCCATCCGGCCCAGATCGCCGGCCTCATCGTGGCGGAAGCGCAGGAAGCCCTCCAGGTCGCGCCCCTTGAGGGTCTGGCGGCCGGGCTGGAGATCGATGAACAGGCCCTGGGAATAGTCCGAATACACCATGCGCTTGGGCACGGTGACCTCCACGCCCCCGAGGGCCGCGGCCACCCGCTCCACGGCCCGCAGATTCACCTTGAGGTGTTTCTGCACGGGCGTGCCCACCAGCCGGCCCACCTCGCTGCGGGTGGCCTCAATGCCGGCCACCGCATAGAGGGCGTTCACCTTCTGCACCCCGACGTCGGGGGATTCCACGAAGGTGTCGCGGGGCACCTGGGTGATGCGGGTGAGGCCATCGGCCACCTGCACGGTGAAGATCACATCCGTGCTGCCCGACACCTGGTCGCTGCCGAGGATCAGGATCGGCTCATTGCTCTGGTGGGGGGCGGCGAAGATCGCGTCCACGGCCTTGGGTCCGTGGCTGACGCCCGCCATCAGAGCGCCGAGGCTGCGGGCGGGAGTGGCCAGGCCATAGCCCAGGGTGGCGCCCACCACGAAGGTCAGGGCCTTGATGCCCATGTGGGTCCAGTTCCAGGAGGGCTGGCTCTCAGTGCTGGAGTGAACCTGTCTGACCTTCCTGAGCTGGCGGCTCTCCTGGATGGTGAACCCACTGCGGCGCCGCCTGGATTTTCTCCGCGAAGAGCTAGACCTTTCCGGGTGCGGGGAGAGTGGCGCCTGGCTCATGGTCGACCCTTTGCTCGGCAGGGTAAGGTCAACAGCCCGTCTGCACCAGCCCCTGGATTCGTGGTCTTTCCCAGCACCTTCGCGTTCCAGACGGCCGGTGATGCCGGTCAGGCCTTGCCTTTTGGCTTCACGATCGATGGCCTCCAGCGCTGGACGCTGATCTATCTGGGCCTGTCCTCGTTGGTGTTTGTGGTGGTGTGGGTGGTGGGCTATCTGCGGCGCTGAGCCCCAGGCCCCGCGACGCCCGGGTCAGCCGAGCATGGTGAGCTGGCGCTCGGGCGATTCCTCGCTGATGAAGCCATAGGCCTCAAACACCGTGGGATCGGGGTGGGTGATGCGCTGCCCATCGGCGGTTTGCTCGAGGCGGAAGCCCTCCTCCGCCATGCGGCGCATCAGGGCGCCTGCTTCTTCAAATCTGGAGGCCATCGACTCCAGGCTGGCGCAGTCGGACGTGAGGCCCGCTTCTTTCCAAGTGAAGTAGGGCATGCTGCCCCCTCCTGATCGAGACTTCAGTTTAGGTGGGCCGCAGGGCCAGGCCGAGGAGCACCAGCAGCAAGCTGACCCCCCAGAATCTCACCACCACGCCCTGCTCGTTCAGGCCCCCCAGCTCGAAATGGTGGTGGAGCGGGGCCATGCGGAAGATGCGCCGGCCCTTTCCATCGGGCCCCTTGGTGGCCTTGTAGACCCACACCTGAAGGATCACGGAGAGGGATTCGGCCAGAAACACCCCGCCCATCACCAGCAGGGGCCAGAGGCTGTTGCTGAGCAGGGCCACCGCCGTTAGGGCGGCCCCCATGGCCAGGGAGCCCGTGTCGCCCATGAACACCCGGGCGGGGTGCCGGTTCTGGCTGAGGAAGCCCAGCCAGCAGCCCGCCATGGCGGCGCAAAAGGCGGCCAGGGAGGGATCGCCCCCATGGCCCCGGGCCATGAGCTGGAGGGCCATGCCGGTGAACACCACAGCGCCGCAGCCGGCGGCGAGGCCATCGAGGCCATCGGTGAGGTTGGTGGCGTTGCTCTCGGCCAGAAACACGAACAGGCCCAGGGGCCAGATCAGGAGCCCCAGGGGCAGCACCCAGCCGAAGGCCAGGCCCACATCGCCCGGCGCGCCGCCCCCCAACCAGCCGCCTTGCCACACCCACACCAGGAAGAGCAGGGCGGCGAGGGCCTGGAGGGCCAGCTTGCCCCGGGGGGTGAGGCCCGTGTTGGTTTGCTTGGTGAGGCTGCGCCAGTCGTCGGTGGCGCCAATGGCCATGTAGGCCAGGGTGACGGCCGCCACCGCCACCAGGCGGGGATCGCCGGGGCTGATCCAGCCCCCCACCAGCACGCCAACGGGCACCACCAGCAATCCGCCCATGGTGGGGGTGCCGGCCTTGGCGAGGTGGCCCTGGGGGCCGTCTTCCCGGATCACCTGGCCCATCTTGAGGCGACGCAGGCGGGGCACCCCCCAGGCGGCCACGGCCGCGCTCACCAGGGCTGTCACCACCAGGGGGAGGGTGAGGTGGGAATTGGCCAGGCGGGCATCCGCCAGAAGGCAGGCCCCGAGAAGGATCAGGGCCAGCAGGGAGGCCGGTAGGCGGCCGTCGTCAAGACGCATGGGAGAAGATCAGTCCTCCCAGTCTTCCTCGGCGGGCTCCTCGGCCTGGGTGTAGTCCTCCTTGTCGCCCATCAGCGCGGAGAGCTCCTCCTCTTCCACGGTGCTCACATCGGTGCTGGCGGTTTCCTCATCGGCCACCAGGCGGCCGCTGGCCTCCAGCAGGGTGAGGAGATCGGGCTCGTCGCGCAGGGGGAGCACGGGGGCGGGCTCATCCCGCCGGTAGCGGGTGAGGGAGGGATTGATGCTGTCGAGAATGCTCACGGGTTCAGTCATACCAATTCACTCATACGGATCAATGCAGGCCGATGGATGTGCCATCCTGCCCGGCACGGGAAGACCCATCACCATAAACCCTGAGCCGCATTCCATGGGCCTCACCAAGCTGCAGCAGCTGGCCCTCACCTGGCTGCTGGCCCTCGGCCTGAGTGCCCTGATGGTGGCGGCGGGGCAGCGCTGGCCCCAGCCGCTACCGATCCGGGCCGGCTGGGTGTGGGCCGCCCTGTTCGGCCTGCCCCTGCTCACCCTGGTGGGGGTGCTGGTGCGCTGGGTGGTGCCCCAGGCGCCCCCGCCCCCCGAGGGGGGAGAATCCTCCCCAGCGATTCAGGAACGTTGATGGGTGCCAGTGGGGCCGGAGAAGGCAAGGGTCGGGCGAAAAAGGTGGTGCTGGCCTATTCGGGCGGGGTGGACACCAGTGTGTGCATCCCTTATCTCCTGAAGGAGTGGGGGGTGGAGGAGGTGATCACCTTCGCCGCCGATCTGGGCCAGGGGGATGAGCTGGAGCCGATCCGCCAGAAGGCGCTGCTGGCGGGGGCGAGCCAGTCGCTGGTGGCGGATCTGGTGGAGCCCTTCATCCGGGAGTTCGCCTTTCCCGCCATCCGGGCCAATGCGCTCTATGAGGGCCGCTATCCCCTCTCCACCGCCCTCGCCCGCCCCCTGATCGCCCGGGAGCTGGTGGCGGTGGCCCGCCAGGTGGGGGCTGATGCGGTGGCCCATGGCTGCACGGGCAAGGGCAACGACCAGGTGCGCTTCGATGTGGCCATCGGTGCGTTGGCGCCGGATCTGAAGGTGCTGGCGCCGGCGCGGGAGTGGGGCATGAGCCGGGAGGAAACGATCGCCTATGGGGAGCGCTGCGGCATCCCGGTGCCGGTGAGCAAGGCTTCGCCCTATTCGATCGATCTCAACCTGCTGGGCCGCAGCATCGAGGCGGGCTGCCTGGAGGATCCGATGGTGGAGCCGCCGGAAGAGGTGTATGCCATGACCCGCTCCGTGGAGGCCGCGCCTGCGGAGCCCGAGGTGGTGGAGATCACCTTTGAGCAGGGCCTGCCGGTGGCGATCAATGGGGAGCCGCTGGATCCGGTGAGCCTGGTGCGGCGGGCCAACGCCTTGGCGGGCACCCACGGCTTCGGCCGGCTCGACATGATCGAAAACCGGGTGGTGGGGATCAAGTCGAGGGAGATCTATGAAACGCCGGGGTTGCTGTTGCTGATCCGGGCCCACCAAGAGCTGGAAACCCTCACCCTGGCGCCGGATGTGCAGCGCTTCAAGCGGCAGATCGAAGCCAGCTGGGCAGATCTGGTGTATCAGGGCCTGTGGTTCGGCCCCCTGAAGGACGCCCTCGATGGCTTCATCGACCGCACCCAGGCCAGCGTGAACGGCAGCGTGCGGGTGAAGCTGCACCGCGGCAACGCCACGGTGATCGGCCGCCAGAGCGCCAGCGACAGCCTTTATGTGAGCGACATGGCCACCTACGGCGCGGAGGATCGCTTCGACCACCGGGCGGCCGAGGGCTTCATCTATGTGTGGGGCCTGCCCACCCGCCTGTGGTCGGCGCGGCACCGCTGAGGTGCAGGTGGCGCAGGGCCCGGCGCAGGCCGAGCCCCTGGGTGATGGGCCGCTCGGCCGGCAGGGCGGGCTCCAGTTGGGGCCGCTCAGCGCCGCCGTGGAGGGCCAGGAGGTGGTGCTGCAGCAGGGCATTGTCGAGCTGCAACTGGCGCTGCTCGGCCAGCAGGCCCCCTAGGCGGAGCTGAAACTTGCGCTCCAGGATCGTGGGCAACTGCTCCAGCAGCTCGTGGAGGCTGAGGGCTTCGGCCCGGGCGGCCTCCAGATCCCGCTGCAGGCGCTGCAGGGTGGGGGATGGGGAGGTTTTGGCGGAAGGCTCGGGGTGGGCCTGGGTGGCGGCAGCAACCAGGCGCAGGGCCCGTTGTCCGGGTTGGGATTGGGGCGACTGGGTTTGGGAAAGCCTGTTTCCTGCCGTCATCAGCGCTTCCTCCCAGGGACCATTGGGGGCGCCAACCTAGCTGGCACCCCCGAAATCCACAACCAACGGATCAGTCTTCGGCGGGGGTGCTGCCGGCTGGGGCGGTGGCGGGGCTGGCGGCCACGGTTTCGGTGGTCACCAGGGCCCGCGGTGGAGGCATGGGGCCGGTTTGCTTCACCGTGAGGTAGCGGATCACATCTTCTGAGAGGCGGAGGGCCTTCTCCAGGGGGGCCACCTGCTGGCCATCGCCGTTGTGGTTGAGCTGCACGTAGATGCCTTCCCGATGCTTGTTGATCTGGTAGGCGAGGCGGCGCTTGCCGCGCATCTGGGTGTCGAGCACCTCGCCGCCCGATTCGGTCACCAGGTCGCGGTATTTGGCGATGTGGCCGTCCACCTCCTCCTCCGGGATGTCCGGGCGGAGGATGTACATCGTTTCGTAATAAGGCTGGGTCATGGGAAGCGTCGTGGTCGCCTCGGGCCTGGAGTGGCCCGTCAGGGGCTGACAGCGGAGGTGCGGTCAGCAACGGCGGATTTTCCAACCTATCGCAGGGGCCGACGCTCTCTCCTGGCTCGGCGCGAGCGCGGCTCTGACGTCTAGGATTATTGATCAATTGACTAACTGGTCATGAAAACCGTTGGTCTGGCGGAAGCCAAGGCCCAGCTCTCGGCCCTGCTGGATGCGGTGGAAGCGGGGGATGAAGTGCTGATCACCCGCCGTGGCCAGGCCGTCGCTCGCCTCATTCCTGCACGGTCTTCCGATCAGCCTGCCGATGTCCTCTCCTGGACAGATCGTCTGCGGCGTCTGCACGCGGAGGGTCCCATGCTGGAGGGCCGGGCCGTCGACCTCGTGCGTGCGCTCCGCGACGAAGGGTGACAACCGCAACGATCACGGCGGCCCCTGGAGACAGCTATCTGGACAGCTGCGTGTTGCTGTCGTTGTTTCTCGGCGACAGCGGCTATGCCGACAGCGAGCGATGGTTGCTGGCCCAGGCCGACCAGACCCTGTGGATCAGCCATTGGGTGTTAGTGGAGGTGGCTGGCGTGATGGCCAGCTGCGTGCGCCGCGGCCAGCTCACAGCTCAGCGGGCCCAGACCCTGGCCGGGGAGTTTGAGGCGTTCCGCCAGGAGCGTCTCGCCTTGCTGGAGCCCCGGGGCAGCGATTTTCTCCAGGCCCGCCAGTGGTTGGAAACCCAGCACCAGCTCCCCCTGCGATCGGGCGATGCCCTGCACCTGGCCCTGGCTCGGCGCCATCGCCTCACCCTGGTGAGTGCCGATCAGACCCTCGGCCGCTGTGCACAGGCCCTGGGTCTGCCCATCCAGGTGATCGCCTGAACGGTGCGATCGGTTGGATGGGCCGATCCACCATGGCAATCGCACCCCTTGGCGAGCCGTGGCTTGACGGGCCCCGTTAGGTTGCGGTTCTGACATGAGCGGGCCCCCTTTGGCGCGGCGTCTGGCATTTCTCACGCTCCTCCTCGCCCTGGATGGGGTGTTGGGCGTGGCCTCGGCCGGCGCCGCCACGGTGCCTCAGCTGGAGCCCGCGCCGCGCCGCTGGCGCGTGGTGGATTCAGGGGGAGAGGCTCCGCGCACCCAGTTGATCCCGGCGGTGGCTCCCGCCTCTGCGGAAACCGGGGCCACGGAGGGCCCCTCCTCCAGGGTGATTCCGGTGGATACGGCCGTGCAGCGCACGCTCCGCCCTGAGGCGGACCAGGCCCTCCCCGCCGATGCCCAGGTGGCCGCGGCGCCGATCCGTCCGGCCTATTTGATCCGTCCCTCCCTGGGGGGTGGGCTGCCCACGGGATATGTGGGGGGTTGGGGTGACTACTTCCTGTCCGCCTCTGCAGGTACAAGGCAGGGCGGCGATGCGGATGCTTCCTTCAACTTCGGATTCGGCATCGGTGACCCTCAGAAGTTCATTGGGGCAGAAATTTACGCGGGGGTGGGATCCTTCAAGAATCTGAATGCCAACGGGGCGTTTGGCGCTTCGGTGGGCCGCCTGCTGGTGAACAGCCCCGATCTTCAGCTGGGGGTGGCGGGCGGAGTGATCGATGCCTATTCCTATGGAACGGAGGCCAACCCCCAGCCCCTCAACGGCTATGGGGCCATCACGGCGGCCATGCCCTTGTTCAAGGGATCACCGCGCATCGTGCAGTTCACCCTGGGGGGAGGGGGCAGCAGTTTCGCAGCGATCGACACCAGCTATGAGCTCACCGAAGCCGGGATGTTTGGAGCCGTGGGGATCGAAGTGCTGGAAAACCTGGGGTTTTCCGTGGGGGTGAGCGGCCGCAGCACCAATGTGGCGGTGTCGTGGATTCCCCTCCGCAGCGTGCCGATCTTTGTGAATCTGATGGCGGCCGATGTAGCAGCCACGACACCCTGGGGAACGATCGGGGTGCTCACCATCGGGTGGGGTGACAATCTGAAAAATGGCTTTGTCACCAAATAGGAATGATGGAGGGTTCTCCCTCGGATTGGATGGGGTAAACTTCAGGCTAATACGGCATTTCCATAGATGCGCAAGTTTTTCCTCATCCCCTTTTTGGTGGCGGGGGTCGCTCTGTCCTCTCTGCCGGCATTCGCTCAAACGCGCCCCAGGCCGCCATCTGGAGGTCCCACCCCGCCTCCGCCTCCCACGAACCCCATCCCGCCTCGCCCCTCCACATCTGGGGTCGCACAAAACGCTGGGTTGTTCGTGACGTCCACGTTCCCAAGAACCACTCCGGCGGCCCAGGCCCAAATGCAGGTGCTGCGGACGGCTCCACCTGCCCGCCCTGCAGCGCCGAGTCGCCCAATCGTGCGGCCCTCGACTGATCTTTGAGGAGTTTTCCCCTTGAATCGGCTCTCTCTGTAGAAAACTCTCTATAGATATCCCCTCTCCAAAGGGGGGATGTTTTGTTGACTTTTCAACTCCCCTTCACTCCTTTCATGCACGCGACCACCATGCGATCTCTCAAGGCTTCCGCGTCTTCTGTTGTTTTTGGCTTTGCTGTGGTGGCCGGAAGTTTGCTGACCCAGCAATCTTCTGCCCAGGCTCAGGTTATCGCTCCTCCTGCTCCTAGCAACCCCATTACCTCCCGGCCCACCAGTTCCGGCTCCGGTGGGATTGTTCCAACGGCCGATTTTCTCCCGGCCTACACCACCACTGGCTCCGTTGGCGGATCCACAATGGTAAGTCCGTCTTCGTTTGGCTTTTTCTTTGAAGCCGCCCAGAATGTGCAGCTCGATGGGCTCGGCTTCGCCTCCCAGGCTGGTTGGAGCAATGGCACGCCTTATGAAGTGAAGTTGTGGTCGTTCGTGAATGGAGGCACTAATCCTGGGGATTATACGGAGCTGGCGAATGCCACCTTTACCCAAGGCAATTCGTACACCTTCAAGGATGGGTATTTTTGGCAATCCCTCTCGCCATTCATCACCCTTCCCGAATCGTTCGTCTCTGATCCCACCAACCAAGTGGGTTATGTGATCACGGCGATTGGTGATTTCTCTGGCACCAATGGAAACGTGCAATACGAAGGAGGCACGGCCACGTTCGACCCCAGGTTTATCAATGCCGGAAACGGGTTCAATGACACTACAGATACCGCCGGTTTTTACCCCATTCCCTTCTACGACGGCGGCCTCGGTGACACTGGCTATTTCAACGCCAACCTCTCCTATGTGCCTGGCCCCCTGCCTCTGCTGGGTGCGGCTGCCGGCTTTGGCTGGACCCGTCGCCTGAGAAAGCGCATTCGCATCTCCAAGTGAGCATGGCCTAACCCAGCTCTGCTGGGTTTCCAAGCTTCTTCCCCCACCCAGCTGGTTGATCCAGCTGGGTTTTTTTGTTGGTGCGCGAATCCACCAGCCACAGGCTTAGGACTGGATCCATCCGAGCCCGGCGATCGCCTCTACCGCTTTGAGGCCTTGGAACTCAAGGAGCTGAGCCACCGCCTCGATGGCGTGCTCTGGCCCCGCGACAGTACAGGTTGCGCGGAAACCGGCAGCCGTGAGTTTCCCGTGGTGTTGCTGGAGGTTCAGATGCATCCAGACCCGGGTTTTCACCACCGCCTGGCGGCGCAGACCTACCGCTTCCTCCAGCTCCATCCCCGTGTTGAGCATTGGGCGGTGCTAGTGATCCAGCCCGACCACCGCATCAACCTGGGCCCCACCCAGGCGGTGAAGCTCTTTCTGGAGCAGCAAGTGGTGAAGCTCAGTTTGGAGGCGCTCAGCCAGAAGCGCAACCTGGATCCTTTGCTGAATCTGCTGACGCTTCCGGTGCGACCTGAGACAGAGCTTCCGGCCAGCAGCCAACAGATTCTGGCGAGGCGCCCTGATCTGAAAACGGTTGTTCTCTCTATGCTGGTTCAACGGTTTCCTGATTACAGCGAGGAGCAGATCATGGTGATCGCCGGCATCCCCCGAGAAGAGCTGCGCCACACCCGGGCTGTACAGGAGTGGCTTGCCGAGGGCGAAGCCCGGGGTGAAGCCCGGGGCGTTGCTCGTGGAGAAGCGAAGGTGACCCTCCGCCAACTCACCCGCCGCTGCGGCCCCCTGAGCGATGGCACCACCGCCCGCATCCAGGCGTTGCCGCTGGAGCAGCTGGAAGCCCTGGCTGATGCCTTGCTCGACTTTCAGGGCCCTGCCGATCTGGCCACCTGGCTGGCGGCAAACG